>ERZ1090861.377-NODE-377-length-27887-cov-6.896235_pt1 | contig 27887 bp, 17 predicted proteins | sample MGYA00478482_ERZ1090861 | MGnify/ENA primary metagenome ERZ1090861 (study PRJEB33644, sample SAMEA5815744) | chicken gut metagenome | biome: Chicken; feature: Gastrointestinal Tract; material: Caecum | place: Ireland | collected 2019-01-01 | study: A study of the... | reverse complement strand
CGGCGCTGGACGAATCGATTGCGGCGACGGACGGATATTCCATTCTCGAATACATCAGTAAGGCAAAGGAGCTGTTCAAGGAAGAACTCAACACCGACTGGACCACCGCGGCCAGCTCGGTGGAAGATTCCGAATATAAAAAGTACGGCTTTGATCAGACCTGGCAGATCTATCTCGCCATGGAAGGCCTGATTACGTTCAGCACGGAAGATGACGTAAAGGATACGCCTGCGGCCGTGCAGTGGAACGATTACGACAAACTCACCGATTATTCCCAGTCCGCGCTGGTTCAGCTGGTCTATGATTATTACATCGGCGACGATCTCGGCATCGAAACCTATAAGACCAACCTCAAATCGATTACGAGCGGCGGCTGGCTGACGGCATCCAACCTTCTGAATTTCGTCAAGGGCAGAGCGATCGAAGAAGCGCTCGGCGGAGAGAAGAAAGTTTCTTCCATTTCCGGGATTCAGGCGCTTTACGATCAGACGACGATCGGCGAAGGGCAGGATAAGAAGAATCTGGACGGAAGCTATGACGTGCTGAAAATCCGCGTCAACGGTGTAGACCCCAAAGCTATCTATAACTTCTCGCTGACCATCGCGCCCATGTATTACTATTCGACGCAGGAAGAAATTCAGAAATTCGATCCCGCGGCGGGCAACTTCGGCGTGGCGTTCGCCTCTTCCGATTTCTTTGAAAGAATGCGCAAGATTCAGGTTCCCGTCGGCGCCGGTCCTTACAAGGCGAGCAATTCGGAAACGAACGTGGGCGATTCCGTCCCCGACAAGAGCGATTTCTTCGACGGGAGCATCGTGTACTTTGAACGCAACCCCTATTTCGAGACGGTCGGAAAGGGGATCAGCAACGTCAAGATCAAAAAACTCCGTTACAAGGTCGTTGCCAGCACTCAGCTGTTCGACGCGGTGACGGGCAATTCCCAGGAAGTCCAGTTTGCGACCCCCACGGCGAGACAGACGTACATCGCCAGCCTGGAAGACGAGAAGCTGAAGGACGATTTCTCTTATGCGCTCGCTTCGACGCTCGGCTACGGCTATATCGGTGTCAACGCCGGCGAGGTCAAGGAGCTGGAAATCCGTCAGGCGATCATGTACGCGATCGATCCCACCCTGTGTCTCGACTACTATCAGGATCCTCAACTCGCTTCGATTATTTACAGACCCATGACTTCCAACAGCTGGGCATATCCCGACGGCTGTACGCCGTATTATCCGTATGACGCAACGGGCAAGAAGAGCCAGGAGCTTGCAAATCAGGCAAAGTATTCGCTGAATCCGAGCACGGGCAAGCTGACCAATAACAAGGGCGAGACGCTGAAATTCACCTTCACGATCGCCGGAGATACGGAAGATCACCCCGCGTATGCCGCCATGCAGAATGCGGCGGATATCCTCAATAAAATCGGATTCGATATTACGGTTACGAAGGATTCTCAAGCGCTTAGAGAGCTGACGAGCGGCGGTCTGCAGGTGTGGGCGGCGGCGTGGAGCTCCACGATCGACCCCGATATGTATCAGGTCTATCATAAGGATTCCAAGGCGACTTCGACGCTCAACTGGGGCTACGACGACATTCTCGACGAGGAAAACGCGGACATCTACTACCGTGAAATCGAAATGGTGGAAGAGCTGAGCGACAAGATCGACGAAGCGAGAGAGACGCTGGATCGGGACGTCCGGACGAGCATTTATTCGGAATGTCTCGACCTCGTCATGGCGCTTGCGGTGGAATTCCCGACCTATCAGAGAAACGACCTCTTCATTTGGAACACCAATTACATCGACAGTTCCACGCTGGCGGAAGCAACCGCATATCAGTCCCCGCTCAGCCGGATCTGGGAAGTGGATTTTGTCAAGTAATCCTGTTCCGGACGGCAAATCCGTCAGAAAGTTTCTGAGAATTTCCGACAGGCAGGACCGGCTGTCCGCCCGGCGGCAAAATGCCGCCGGGCGGATAAGAACGGGAAACGGAGAGAACAAATGGTAAAATACATCATCAAGAGAATACTTTACTCGATCCTGATTCTTTTTTTCGTCTCTGTTCTGATTTATTTCCTGGCAAGATGTCTGCCCACCGACTATATCGACAATAAATTTGCGGATAAGCTCGGTATGGGACAGATCACGCAGGAGCAGATCGACGACATCAAGAGAATGTACGGGCTTCTGGACAATTCCTTCTTCGGAATTTTGTCGGGATATTTCACCTGGCTGTCCAACGTGCTGAAACTGGATCTCGGGACTTCGTTCAAATTTGAACTCCCCGTGGCGGAAGTCATCGGCGAGTATATGTGGATTTCGTTCGGCATTTCGCTGGTAGCCATGGTGTTGCAGTTTCTGATCGCCATTCCGCTCGGCGTGATGTCGGCGACGCATCAGTACGGGCCGATGGATTATGTGGTCACGATCTTTACGATGATCGGTATTTCGCTGCCTTCCTTTTTCCTCGCCACTTTGCTGCTCAAAGTGTTCTCCACCACTTTGGGCTGGCTGCCCATGCAGGGGTTGACGGACGCAATGAAAGATTATACGGGGCTGGCAAAGGTCGGCGACATCATCCGGCATTGCATTCTGCCCGTGGCGACGTTGGTCATCATCAATATCGGCGGACTCATGCGGTATTCCCGCACGAATACGCTGGAAGTGCTCAATGCGGATTATATCCGCACGGCGCGCGCCAAGGGCCTTTCGGAACGTACGGTCATTTACAAGCACGTTTTCCGAAACACCATGATTCCTCTTGTCACGATGATGGCGGGCATTCTGCCCGGCCTGTTCGGCGGCGCGATGATCACGGAAGAGGTCTTTCAGTTGCAGGGAATCGGTCAGAAAGCCTATGAGGCGCTGAAAGAGGGCGACGTACCGTTCATCATGGGCTACAATATGTTCCTCGCCATTCTGACGGTCATCGGTACGCTGCTTGCCGATCTCGCTTACGCGGTGGTCGATCCGCGCGTCAAACTGGATAAATAACGCGGAGAGGGATTTATGGAAGATAAGAACGAAAAACTGGAAGAACTCGAAGCTGTCGAGGAAATCAAGGAGACGCAGCAAGCTCCCTCTCCCGAAGAGCAGGAGGGCGAAGCGGCCATGCACGACGTCCGCATCGTCTCTCCGGCCGTACTGGTGTTCAAGCGCTTTTTCCGCTCCAAGTTGTCCGTGATCGGATTGGTGATGTTCGTCCTGCTGTTCCTGTTCGTGTTTGTCGGCCCGACGACGGTCGGCTGGGGAGAAACGGAAGTGGACCGCTCGGGCGGGCAGACCACTTATACGCAGTATACCACGGAATTTGTCGGCGCGGACGGCGAGACGTACACGGTTGTTCAGCTGAACAGCTATACGCCGCAGATCAACGTGTTTGCGCCCGTCTTCTCCTACGGCACCAATGCCGACGGGGAAGAGGTGATGCACATTCTCGGCACCGATCGTTCGGGCATGGATATCATGGCCAGGCTGATGTACGGCGGCAGAATTTCGCTGACGATCAGTTTCCTTGCCGTCATCCTGAATACGCTGCTGGGAATCGTGATGGGCGGACTGGCCGGCTATTTCGGGAAGTGGGTGGACATGGTCATCATGCGTATCGTGGACGTCATCAACTGCGTTCCCACGTTGCCGATCATGTTGATTTTCAGCGCGATCCTGGACGCGTATAAAGCCGATTATCCGTTTTTGTACACATACCGGATATACATCATCATGGGGCTTCTGACCCTGATCAGCTGGACGGGAACGGCGCGGTTGGTGCGCGGCCAGATTCTCTTCCTGCGCGAGCAGGAATATATGGTGGCGGCGGACGCGCTGGGCATGTCTCCCGCAAGAAAGATTTTCCGGCATCTCGTGATCAACGTCATGCCCCAGCTCATCGTATCCATGACCCTGTCCCTCGGCAGCATGATTCTCTACGAGGCGACGCTCGGCTATCTCGATCTCGGCGTGCCCATTCCCTATGCTTCGTGGGGCAACATGATCAACGCCGCAAAGGATACGGACGTGCTGCAGTATTATGCCAACGTCTGGCTGCCCAGCGGTATCTGCATCATCATGGCCGTGCTGGCGTTCAACTTTATCGGGGACGGTCTCCGCGACGCGCTCGATCCGAAGATGAAGAGGTAAGCGTATGGAAAAGAAAGACAACAAGCATTATCTCAGCAATCGGGAGACGCGCGAGATCGCGAAAGAAAATCTCCGGCAGATGAGAAAGTACGAAAAACAGAAAAAGGCAAAGATTCCCGAATCGGACTATATCACTTCGATGAAGAAGGATGACACCATCATCGAAATCGAGAATTTGCACACCTATTTCTTTACGGACAGCGGCACGGTAAAGGCGGTCAACGGGGTCAGCTTCGACATTCCCGAGGGTTCGGTGGTCGGGGTCGTCGGAGAATCCGGATGCGGAAAGAGCGTCACCAGCCTGGCGATCATGCGGCTGGTCCAGGGCCCGCAGGGACAGATCGTGGACGGATCCATCCGTTTCAAATCCAGCGATTTCATCTATGACGAGAAGGGAAAGCCCGTGCCCGTCTACGAGCGGGACGAAAAGGGCGAAATCGTCTATGCGCCCGCCTGCGTCCGCAACCGGAACGGCGAGGTCAGGACCGATCCCGTGCAGAAAAAGGATCTCAACGGCGAACCGCTCTTTGAAGAAAAAGACGGAAAGAAGGTACCCGTGTACGAGACGGACGAGAACGGCGAGATCGTGCGCGCGCCCCGTCTGAAAAAGGACAAAGAGGGGAATCCCGTCCTCGAACCCGTACAGAAACGGGACAGCAACGGCTTCCCCGTCTTTGAGACGGAGCCCAAAGTATTCGATATCGCAAAAATGCCGATCGGCGAAATGCGCAAGCTCCGCGGCAAGGAAATCGCGATGATTTTCCAGGAGCCGATGACTTCGCTCAATCCCGTCTTTACGATCGGGAATCAGCTGGACGAGGCCATTCTCGTCAACAATCCGGGCGTTACGAACGAACAGGCGAAACGGCACAGCATCAATATGCTCACGCAGGTGGGCATCGCCATGCCGGAGGAAGTGTATAAGAAGTTCCCGCACGAGCTGTCCGGCGGCATGCGCCAGCGCGTCATGATCGCCATGGCGCTCTCCTGCAATCCCCGCCTGATCATCGCCGACGAGCCCACAACCGCCCTCGACGTGACCATTCAGGCGCAGATTCTCGAGCTTCTGAAAGAGCTGAAAAACAAGATCAACGGTTCGATCATGCTGATCACGCACGATCTGGGCGTCATTGCGGGCATGGCGGACTATGTGGTGGTCATGTATGCGGGACGGGTAATCGAAAAGGGGACGGTGTACGATATTTTCGACCATCCGCTTCATCCGTACACGGTGGGACTTCAGAAGTCGAAACCCGTGGTGAACCGGAACGTCGATCGGCTGTACAGCATTCCCGGCAACGTTCCCAACCCCATCAATATGCCTTCGCACTGTTATTTCAAGGACAGATGCAACCGCTGCTGCGAAAAGTGTTCGGGCGGGTATCCCGAACTCATTCAGGTTTCGGAAACGCACAGCGTAGCTTGTCATTTATACGAGTGAGCAGACCATGAATAATAACCAAACCATTCTTGAAAATAACGGGGAGAACATCCCTGTCACTCTTTGCGGAAGCGCCGCCGATACGGAACCCGGAACGGAAACGAAAACGGAAGCCGGGGCGGAAATGAGTGAAAATATTCTGGAAGTCAGGCACCTGAAAAAATATTTCCCCGCCGCAAAGAATTTCTGGGGAAAGCCGGTCAGTTTCCTCAAAGCGGTGGACGACGTCAGTTTCACCATCAAACGGGGGCAGACGCTGGGCATCGTCGGCGAATCGGGCTGCGGCAAAACGACGCTCGGGCGCACGATTCTGCGCCTGAATTCCTCGTCGGGCGGAGAAATCTTTTTCGACGGGCAGGATATTGCGAAATTCAAGCCCTCCGAATTGCGTCCGCTCCGGACGAAAATGCAGATTATTTTCCAGGATCCTTATTCCAGCCTGCCGCCCCGCTATACGATCGGCGATACGATTTCGGAAGCGGCGATGATTCATCACATCGTGCCTAAGGACGAGCTCAGGGATTACACGTTGAAGATCATGCGGCAGTGCGGTTTGCAGGATTACTATTACGACCGCTATCCGCATGAATTTTCGGGCGGTCAGCGCCAGCGTATCTGCATTGCGCGCGCTTTGGCGGTGCAGCCGCAGTTTGTCGTGTGCGACGAGCCCGTTTCCGCGCTCGACGTGTCCATTCAGGCGCAGATCATCAATCTTCTGACGGATTTGCAGCACCAGAACGGGCTGACGTATATGTTTATCTCCCACGACCTGTCGGTGGTGGAACATATTTCCGACCGGGTCGGCGTCATGTATCTGGGCAGTCTGGTGGAAATCGGGGACAAGAAGGATATTTTCGGCGATCCCGAACATCCTTACACGCAGGCGTTGCTTTCGGCCATTCCCGTGCCCGATCCGCATTTCAAGCGCAACCGGATTATGCTGGAAGGGGACATTCCCTCTCCGGTCAACCCTCCGTCCGGCTGCAAATTCCACACGAGATGCCCCAAAGCCACGGAGCGCTGTTCTCAGGAAATTCCCGAACTGCGCGACATCGGCAACGGGCATATGGTGGCATGCCATCTGTGCGATTAAAAATTCCCCAACAGGTTTAAGATGTCGGATAAGAAACAGGAAAGAGAAGAAAAGAAGCGCCGCAAGGCGGAAAACAAGAAAAAGCCCTTCGTGGACGACGGCCATACGGTGGCCGACATGAACGTGGAGGGTTTGCCTTGGTATGAGAAAAATCGCCCGGACAAAGAGAAAAAGGACAGAGACAAACCGACGAAAAAGGAACTGTTCGCAATGATTATGGGCGCTTATAAGGCATATCTGCCCATGTTCCTCATCTCGGTGGGCGTTTTCACCGTCGTCTTTCTCATCTTTTTCCTCTTGCTCCGTACAAAATACTGAACGATTTCCGGGGCCGCCAAAAAGCATTTTTGGCGGCCCCGGAATGCTGAAAAACAGTTCGGAACCTCGTTTTGCGAAAAATTAAAAAATCGGACAGGGTGAGGGCGTATTCCTCACTTTTTTGATGTGCCGCCGCAGTTCGTCTCTGCCCTGTCCCCTCGTAAAACGGTGAAAGCGCTGTTTGAAAGGAAGTTAAAAGTTAAAATGAATAATCGCAATAGCGGGCAAAAAAGGTCAATATATGAAACACATTTTACGGATATTGATAAGAAATGCCGGCGTTTTGAGCTTATAATGTTTTCGTGAAAAGATAAAAGATCATGGGCGCAGTGTCGTTTCACGGTATCGTGTAAAGGCGCGCGTCCGATCGGAGAAGGAGGGTAAAATGAAAAAAATTTTGGCGGCTCTGGCGCTCGGTTGCACCGCGATGGTGTTTGTGGCGTGCCAGGACAACACCTGCGAAGTCACCTTTACGGTGGACGGGGTGCAATACGGGAAAACGCTGGAAGTGAAAAAGGGAGAATCGGTTTCTCTTCCCGCCGCGCCGTCATGGTCGTAAACGCTTCGCAGGACAAAATCTGCCGCGCGAGAATTTCGTTCGGCGGGAAAAACGCCTTCACGGAGGAAAGTTATCTGTCACCGGGGGCGGCTAAAATCTATGAACTGTAAATCGGCAAAATCAAAATTCGGATACGGAGATCAGGAGAGATTATGAAAGAAAAAGAAATCCTTCAACTGATGCAGAAAATGACGCTGGAGCAGAAACTCGGCCAGATGAGCCTGTGCGAATTCGGCGATCTGATGCAGAACAGCGACAACGCGTTTACGGGCCCCAAGGGCGAGTTTGCCCTGACGGCTTCGCAGAAAAAGATCGTGGGCGGCGTGCTCAATTTCAAGGGCGCGGCCGAAATGATCGAATTACAGAAAAAACATCTCGAAGAGGACCCCAACAAAATTCCCCTTCTGTTCATGATGGACGTCATTCACGGCTATGTCGCCGCATACCCCATTCCGCTGGCGATCGGCTGCAGTTTCGATACGCGGCTTGCGGAGCGCTGTGCCCGCGCTTCCGCGGTGGAATGCGCTACGGGCGGCGTCAAAATCACCTATTCGCCCATGGCGGATTTACAGCGCGACGCGCGTTGGGGCCGGGTGATGGAAGGATTCGGCGAAGACCCGATGCTCCTCGGACAGATGGCTTCCGCTTTCGTCAAGGGCTATCAGAAAAACGTCGATCCCCGGTTCGTCGTGGGCGGCTGCGCGAAGCATTTCGCCTGCTACGGCGCGGCCGAGGCGGGCAGGGATTATAATTGCGTCGATATGTCGGACTATACCATGAACTCCTATTATCTCACCGGATATAAGGCTTGCGTGGACGCGGGCGTGACAATGGTGATGACCGCGTTCAATTCCCTCAACGGCTCGCCTTGCACGGGCAATCAGATGCTGCGCCGCAAACTGCGCGAGGAATGGGGATTCGACGGAGTCGTGGTCAGCGATTACAATTCCGTGGCGGAGATGATCAATCACGGTTACGCCAAGGACCTGCGGGAAGCGGCAAAACTGGCCATCAACGCCGAATGCGATATGGAAATGGTCTCCACCAGCTATCTGCAGACGGGCGAATCGCTCGTGGAATCGGGTGAAGTCTCGATGGAACAGATCGACAAATGCGTCTATCGCATTCTGTCTTTGAAAAACCGTCTGGGATTGTTTGAAAATCCTTACGGCGCGGCGGACGTGCAGGCGGAGAAGAAATATTACCGCTGTCCCGAATTTCTCGCGCTCGCCCGCGAGGCGGCCGCGGATTCGAGCGTCCTGCTCAAAAACGAGGGAATGCTGCCTCTGCAGAAGAAAGAAGGGATTGCCCTCATCGGCCCGTTTGCGGACAACAAGGACATCATCGGCTCGTGGAGCTGCAATGCGGATACGCAGTATGCGGTCACCGTCCGCCAGGCGCTGGAAGAAGAGGGGGTATCCTTTGTCTATGCCGCCGGCTGCGGGGACAAACTGGACGATCGGGACGAATCGGGCTTCGACGAAGCGGTGAAAGCCGCCGCGGCCAGCGAAAGCGTCATTCTGTGCCTGGGCGAGAGCATGCGCTTTTCGGGGGAATGCAAATCCCGCACGGAGATCTGTCTGCCCGAAGTGCAACAGAAACTGTTTGAACGAGTTTACGCCGTCAATCCGAACGTCTCGGTCGTGCTGTTCCAGGGCAGACCGCTGGATATCCGCGCGATTCTGGGCGCGAAGGCGATTTTCACGATGTGGCAGCCCGGAACGGAGGGCGGCCGCGCCTGCGCGGATCTGCTGTTCGGCAAGAGCAATTTCAGCGGAAAACTCGCGATGTCTTTCCCGTATTGCGTGGGACAGCTGCCGCTGTATTACAATCACTATAACACGGGCCGGCCCTTCCGGCCGGACGGAAATCTCAACGAGTGGAAATCCAAATACATCGACGCGCCCAATGCGCCGCTGTTCGATTTCGGCTACGGGCTGAGTTATTCAAAGTTCGTGTATTCGGACGCGAAAATTTCGGCCGCACAGCTCGGGGAGAACGAAAAACTCCGCGTCAGCGTGAAGGTGAAAAACGACAGCGACGTCGACGGAAAGGAGGTCGTCCAGCTGTATATCCGGGATGAAGCGGCTTCCCGGGTGCGGCCGGTCAGGGAACTGAAGGATTTTAAGAAAATTTCCCTCGGCGCGCATAGGGAAGCGACGGTGGAATTTTTCCTGGAAAAGAAGGATCTCGCTTTTTATCACGACGACGGCGGGGTGTATGCCGAAGCCGGAGAGTTTGAAGTCTTTGTCGGCGGACAGCCTTCGGAACTCCTCTGTATGAAATTTGTTTACACGGATAAAAAAAACATGCTATAATAATGCCGAGCTGAAAAAGGAGGCTGTTATAGCGGCGTGTCAAAAAGCAAATCAAGCAACAACGGGTATTATGAATTAAAATCGGACATGTATACGCATATCCGTATGGAACGGCGAAAGCTCAACTATGATATGCCCATGCATTTTCACCGCAATCTGGAATTTCAGTACATAGAGAGCGGGTGTTACCGTACGACCGTGGACGACAGGGAATATGTGTTTGAAAAAGATCAGATGGTCTTTATTCCGCATTGTTTGCAGCACAGGGCGGATGCGAGCGATACACAGTCTATTCTGTTTATCATTCCGCACACCATCATGCAGGACTTTACGCCCTTTTTCAAACACAGGACACTGAATATCGAGCTCAAGGACGGGGCGTTTAACCGGCAATATATCCTTCCGATCATGGAACTTATTTTGGCGGCGCCCGCGCAGCTGAACAATTCCCTCGTGGCCAAAGGCTATATCAATGTGATTTTCGGGCTTTTGACCCAGCATTACGGGTATGTCAAATACGAGAATTTTTCCAACCCGAATTTTATGCTGAATCTGATTCAGTACATCGATCAGCACAGCAATGAAGATCTCACGCTGGAACGTCTGGCCGAACAGTTCGGATACAATAAGTTCTATCTGAGCCGTATTTTCAACAAAACGCTGGGCGCTTCGCTCACCGACTATGTGAATCAGGTGCGCGTGCAGAAATTCGTCAAGCAGTATCGGGACGGCTGGGAGGGCAACATTGCCGACCTCGCTTTTTCGTGCGGCTTTGAAAGCCTGCCGTCTTTTTACAGGACTTTCAACCGCGTGTTCTTTATGACTCCGAAAGAATATTTTGAACTGGACAAAGAAATTTTCTGGTGAGTCAAAAAACTCTCCGCAGAGTTCTTTTCTGCGGAGAGTTTTTATCTGTTAAAATCCGTAAGAAGCGAAAATTGCAGGAACGGCGGCGGGCGTTTTCTTTTTCCGAAAAAGGCTTGCGGAAAAACAATCTCGCTCTGCGCTCAGCCGTTGAGCGGAACGGTGACCTTTCGGTATTTGCCCGGGGACATGCCCATGACCCGATGAAACTGGCGGTTGAAATACGTCTCGTTTTCAAATCCGCAGGCAAAGGCGATTTCCTTGATGCTTTTTCCGCTCTCAAACAGCATGGCGGCTGCAAGATTCAGGCGTTTTTGCAGAATATATTTTTGCGGGGACACGCCGAACCGTCGGGTGAACAGATTGGAAAAGTAGTTCGGGGTCAGGTAGACGATGGCGCTCAGATCTTCGTTGGTGATCTTTTTCGAGAAATTCTCGTCGATGTATTGCAGGACGGGAATAAACCGGACGGCGTCGGAAGAAGCCAGTTCTTCTTCATCCGGCAGAAACCTTGAAAACAGGTATTTGCTGAGGCTTTCCGCGGCGACGACGTCGGGAAGATGTTTTTCTTCCGCCGGCAGCCGCGCCAGCTCCGTGGCCAGCCGGAAAATGGCTTCATCCGAAGGGCGCGGGGTCGCTTCGTAACGCGGCGGGCAGATGGTCAGATACTTTTCCGCGGTGGCGTCGAAGTTGAAGTGGATCCAGTAATGGTCGAGAATCTGATCGCAGTGCGCGTCGAACAGCGAAAAGGCGGGGACATAATACATATGCCCCGGTTTGAGCTCCAGCATCTGCTCCTGCAGATAGATGACCGCGTGCCCGCTGACGATATAATACAGGCGATAATAGGGGAAAAAAGTGACAAACCGGTGCCACGAACTGTCTACCTGATCGTGACCCGCTTCCATGATTTTCAGCTCGAATCGTTCAAAGGGATTGGCAATACCGTTCATGGCGGGAAACCTCCTGTTTTCCTCTGTTATTATGACAGAATTAATGGTTTCTGTCAACCCGCATTGTGTCAAAAAAATGAAAAATGTAAAAAAAATTATACAAATTAAAGCGTTTTAGGGTAAAAAACAGTAAATAGTTCAATTTTATCATTAAATATTCTATTGCAAAACCGGAAAGGAAATTATATAATAAAGCCGGCAAGATGAGGGATTGTACCTTCAAATCGCGGCAAGGGACATCTTAAAGCGGCGGCGAAACTGCGAAAAATTCAAAGAGGCGCCTCTTTGAACGTAATACGGGGTATTACGTTCAAAAGAACTTGTCGGGGGAGTCTATCGATTATGCAACTCAAACAACTCAGTATTTTGATTTCGGGGATGTTGTTCGGCGGAAGTCTGCTTCTGCCGGGCACAGGCACCCGTTTTGCCGCAAAAGCGGAAAATCTGCCCGAATTTTACGATTCCGGCAGTTTTGTGGGACAGCCCACCGTCTCGGTGGAAGTGACGGATGAAACGTCTCTGTCGGCTCTCAGCGGCGAAGAACTTCCCGCTTCGGTCATTCTGACCGTGGACGAAACCCTTGCCGTGCTGGGAGGGAACGACGGTTCGCTGGGGACGCTGTCGGAAATTTATACTGCAGACGCGGCGGAGAAAATGTTGCTGGTGGTGCGTCCGGAAACCTCGGAAGCGCTGACGGCGTTTGCCGCTTATGAGAAAGAGAATTCCATAGAAGAATTTGCGGTGCTTTCGGACGATGTCCTGCTTCTGAACAAGGCGATGACGGAATGTCCCGAGGCCTATCTTTTCCTGGAAACGGGGAAGATGTACACCCTGGAAGAATATCAGACCGCTCTGCAACGCGCCAATCTGGTCGGGGCGCAGGTGATCGTCCTCAACGGAGAGACTTGTGAGGCGGAGTATGTCCGCTACCTGCAGGCCCGGTTCAAGAGCGTCTGGGTGCATACGGACGGAAGCGCGGTTTCTGTCGCGGATGCGGTGGGATACGGCGCCTATGGAATCATAGCGCCGCAGGCGGCGCCCGTTTATGGGGTGTATCAAAAAATTGCTTCGGCGGCAGAAGCGTACACCGGAACCGGGAATCTTTCCATTCTCGCGCGTTCGCCTTTTATCGCGGCACACCGCGGGGATACGGCGGTATACAGTGAGAATACGGTGGGTGCGGTGGTCGACGCGGCGAAAACGGGTTCCACCCATGTGGAGATCGACATCCGTCTGACGGCGGACAACCAGATCGTACTGCTGCACGACGACAGTATCCAGTATGCCCTCCGTAATCCCGACGGCTCTGCCGCCAGCGGCTTTGTCAGCAAAATGACCTTGCAACAGCTGAAATCCTATGCCATGTCGGACGGCGTAAGCACGATCGCGACGCTGGACGAGATTTTTGAGGCGGTGAATACGGAAGAGACCAAAGACCTCATTCTGATTATCGAGATCAAAGGAACGGAACCCGCGCTCGTTTCCGAATTTGCAAAAAAAGTCAATGAATACGGCATGGCCGACCGGATTGCGGTGATTTCCTTTTTCCCGGCTCAGCTGACGGAAGTGCAGAGACTTTTGCCCGAACTGTCCTGTTCCTATCTTCAATATACCACGGACGGGGGAACGGCAGTTTCGCAGTCGCATGCGCATCACGCGGGGATTGACATGCAGTTTGACGGCGACGACACTTCGGGAATCCGCGGCTGTTACGGGGACGGCTCTTCCGCCGCAAATTCCTATAACGCCGCGTTCCGCGCGTTTGCAGACCGGGGATATGCCCTGTGGTTGTGGACTTATAACATCGATACAATGAACGAAGCGCTGCGCAACGGCGTCACCGGAATCACGACGGATGATTCCCATTATACGAAGGACACGGCAAAGCGGCTGATCGTCGAGAAGGAATACGAAGTGACCGAGTGGCCCGCGGAACTTTCCGATTTTACCGTTCAGGCGGAGACGTATGCGGGGACGATCACGGAAATTCCCGCGACGGTGGTGTATCTGAGCAGAGGAGAAAAGGACGCCACGGCGGTGCTGGTGGGCAAGACCAATTACGGCGTTGCGCTCGTCAGCGAAAGCGTGACTTTCCGGCTGAAAGAGGAGCCCGAGCCCCGTAAGGGCTGCGGGAGCGCGGCGGCCTCCTGTGTGCTGGCGGCGGTTGCCGGGACGGTCGGCGCCTTGACCGTCCGGAGCGGAAAACGCAGAAAATGACAAACGCGCCGACAATCGAAACCGGAGCGGGAAGGACCGGTGAGGACGGGGAACGGAAGCCCGCCTCCGGGGCGAAGTTCGGCGGGAAAATACGGTGCAGAACGGATCAGACGGTGAAAAGAGCTGAATCCGTTGTCGGATAAAATAAAAAGGAAGGAGCAGGATATGAGCAGAAAACGGTTTCAGATAGCGGCTTGCGCGCTGGTGGCGCTGTTTGCGGCGTCCGCGTTTGCCGGCTGCGGCGGAAGCGGAGACAGCAGTACCGGCGGGGACGGAAGCAGCGAGTCTGCCGGCGGAGGAAGCATCGATATCAGCGATTTTCCGCTGTATGAGGAGGATTACGATTCAATCATGTATACGGAGGAGGAGTACAAAGAAAAGATGTCCCGGCCGTATTGGTACGGAAACATCATGTACAACGAGCTGACGTTGCCCATTCAGTACGAAAACGGCGAAGCGTATGCCAAGCTGGAATATACGCCGCTGAAAGTGATCAACGTGCTCGATCAGAAGCTGAAGACGACGTATGCGGAAGGGACGGACTACGTTGTGGACGCGGAGAACAAGCGGTTGGTCATTCCGCAGGGCTCTTCCGTTCCGCTGATTTCGGAAACCGCCGATTCGGGCGTCAACGTCCCCGACGGATACGAGCTTTCGGATACGCCCGACAATTACACCAAATACACGATCTGGGATCTGGGAAGCGGCCCGTTCGTCTACACGGAATCCAGCCTGTTTTACGGAAAATATCTTTCGGTGACCTATGCGTATGACCTTTCCGAACTGCCTGCGGGGGTGTTCAATACTTACGACCCGGACATGCTCACGAAGGTGCGCCAAAAGCTGGAAGCGGGCGAGGACATCAGCCTGGCTGTGATCGGGGACAGCATTACGGAAGGCAGCTCTTCGACGGGGGACAGCCTGAAAGTGGACCCCCGTACCCCCGGATATACGAGACAGCTGAAAGAGGAGATAGAGCGGGTTTACGGCGTGAGCGTGACTTATACCAATTCCGCGAAGGGCGGCACGAAGAGCGAATGGCCGCTTTCTGCGGCGGGCACGATGGCGTTGCAGCATGCAAAGGACGCAAAACCCGATCTCTGTGTGATCGCGTACGGCATGAACGACGGAACGGGCGGCGTGCTGCCGTTTGAATACCAGATGAACATCGAATCCATCATGGCGCAGATCAAAGTGGCTTCGCCCGAATGCGAGTTCATTCTCGTCAACACCTTCCCCTGCAATCCGCTCTATGAGAGAGAACCGGGTATTTTTGACGAATACCTCAAAAAGCTGGAGGGAATTGCGGAAAAATATGACGACGGTTCGGTGAAAGTCATCGATATGCTGAAAGTGGGCAACTATTTCCTGGAAACCAAGAAATACTGCGAAATTTCTTCCAGCAACGTCAATCATCCCAACGACTTTATGCACCGCGTGTATGCGATGAACGTCATGACCGCAATCTGCGATTATAAAAATATCGGGAAATAACAGTTCAGAAAAAGGAGGCAATCAAGATGAAGAAAGCAATCAGAAGTTTTTCGTGCGCGCTCGCCCTGGCGCTGACGGCGGGGATGTTTGCGGCCTGCGGGGAGTATAAGCGCCCGGACAGCGGCAATGAAGTGACCAAGACGGATTATACGATCAATTTCAACCTGCCCGCCACGACGAAGGCGGAAATCAAAGTGATCATCCCCGACAAAGAAACGGAAAAGAAGATCATCGACGCGGCGATCGAGGGATTCAATCAGAAGTACCCCCTCATCACAGTGACGAAGAACTATCTCACCATCGATTCCTACAATACCACCATTCAGCGTCAGGCGCAGGCAGGATCTCTTGCGGAAGTCATCTGGTGCGATTCCACCAATTATTACTATCTTGTCAGCAACAGCATTGCGCTCAACCTGGATGAATTCTATGAACAGGGCGAAGCGGCGGGACAGTTCGATTACGACGCGGATTTCACGTCCGATTTCAGAAAATCGGGGACGTTTGACGGCGTTCCCTATGCGGTGCCCCGTTCCATCGACTCGGTGGTCACCTTCTACAACAAGGACGTTCTGACGAAAGCAGGCGTCGATCTCAATCCCGAGACCACGGTGGTCAAAAACGGCTGGACCTGGGAAGATTTCCTGTCCGTCTGCGAGCAGGTTCGCGCTTATTATGTAAAACAGGGCAACACCAATTTCTATCCGCTGGACGCCAACCTCGGCTGGGAAGCCGTGTCCTGGCCGGTCATCAAGAGCCTGGGCGGCGAAGTGATCAACGAAGAAGGGGAATTTGCTTTAACGCAGGAAGTTGCGGGAAAAGTGTATGACTTCGTGCAGGATCTTGTGGAAAGAGACCTTATTCCCGGTGCGGGAGAGAAAAACGGGGTCAGTTTTGAAAGCGGGACCGGCGGATTGCTTTTCCAGTCCACCACGATCGATCATTATGAAACGATGGCGCTTCTGCAGGGTAAATTCGATATCGTCTCCTTCCCCCTGATCAACGGAGAAAATTCTGCCATCGGTTACGGCTTTGCGGGGTATGCCCTCAATGCGGCGGCGGTGAAGGATCAGACCAAGCTTGACGCGGCGGCGGCCTTTATCAATTATCTCATCAGTTATGACGGACAGCAGAAAGTGGCGAAAGACGGCGGTCTCACTCTTCCTTCCGGCCGTACCGACCTCTCCGCCGAAACCCCGGACGCCAACTGGCACGGAACTTACGGAGATCGGTTTAATGTATCCGCTTATACATACGGTTCCGAATACAAAGTGACGCAGGATTTCCTCGGTTATGTGAATCCCACGTTCAGCACCAAGCTGATAAGCGCCATGAACACATATGTCAATTCGTACTGTATTCGCGAATCGAAGGACAGAGCGTACACGATGTTCAAGGGAGCAGTGGAAGATGTATTCAACAGTGTCGTCCAATGAGGAAACGAAATCTTCCTCTCCCGCCCCCCGGGCGGGAAAGGAAGACAAGCTGCTCCGGCTGAAAAAGTTCTGGAAGCGGAATCGGGAGGGCTGGATGTTCGTCCTGCCCCTCGTCATCGGCCTCGGTGTCTTTACCCTGTATCCGATGATTCAGTCGCTGATCTGGTCTTTCTTCAACTATACGGGCGGGATTTACTACTATCCCGTGGGCTTCGGAAATTATATTCACATTTTCACCAAGGACCCCGAGTTCTGGAAAGTGGTGGGGAACACCTGTTTCTATGCGTTCTGCAGCGTGCCGATCGTGCTCGTCAGCAGTTATCTTCTGGCGGCACTGGTCAATCTGCCGCTCAAAGGCGTCGGGGGATTCCGCGTCGTCTATTACCTGCCCGTGGTCATTCCCGGCGTCGTTTCGGGAATTCTGTGGAAGGACCTGTTCGATTATAACGGTCTGTTCAACAATATTCTCGGCCTGTTCGGCCAGCACAGCCTGTTCTTCGACGAGGAGAGTTCTGTCAAAGCGATCAGCTCCATTTTCCTCATGAATCTCTGGAGCATCGGCGGGGGCATGATTTTGTGGCTGTCTGCGTTCAAGGCCATTCCCGCTCAGCTTTATGAAGCGGCGAAGATCGACGGCGCGGGCGTCGTGCAACGGTTTTTCCACGTCACCATTCCCATGAGCATGCCCATGATTTTCTTCAACGTCATCACCATGCTCATCGGTACCTTCCAGTATAACGGCACGCTCACCTTTGCCCTGGAAGGGCGGGGGTATGAGAACGCGCTGTACATGTATGCGGTGTTCATCTACAACGAAGTGTTCGCAGTGGGCAGCAAATACGGCTACGGCAGCGCGCTTTCGTGGATTTTGGTGGTGTTCCTCGGCTGTCTCACCGCGGTGCTGTTCAGAATCCGCAAAAAACTTTACATGGGGGATGATAACTGATATGCAGAAAGTCGGTGAAAACAACGCTTCCCTCAATGTCAGGGAAAAGAAGCGGAAAAAGGTTTCTGAAATCTGTATCTATGCGCTGATGACGCTGATCGGGCTCATTCTCGTCATGCCCTATTTCTACATGGTCATGAAGAGCCTGATGACGCAGGAGGAAGTCATTTCTCCGCAGATCAAATTCTTCCCCGCCAAGCCGCAGTTTTCCAACTACGCGCAGATTTTGCAGGACAAAGGGTATCTGTCGGCGTTCGGCAACACGATGAAGGTCATTTTGTTCAATCTGATCGCCGTGCCGGTGTCCGCTACGTTCATCGCATTCGGGTTCGCCCGCTGCGAATTCGTGGGCAAGAAACCGCTGTTTGCGTTTATGCTGTCCACGATGATGCTGCCCGGCGTCGTCACGCAGATTCCGCTCTATATCCTGTACACCAGGATCGGCTGGATCAACACCCTTCTGCCCATGACCATTCCCAACCTCACGGGCGGCGGCGCGCTGTATATTTTCCTGGCCAGATCGTTTATTCAGAGCCTGCCTAAGGAGATCGACAACGCGGCGAAGATCGACGGCGCGGGGCCGCTCCGCAGATATTTCAGCATGGCGCTTCCGCTTTGCAAACCCATCATCATCTATATCATGATCAACGTCTTCACCTCTAACTGGGGCGATTACTACGGACCTTTGGTCTGGCGCCTGGACGACGCTTTTCCCGCAACGCTCGCCTATAAGGTGTTCTATCTGTTGCAGAACGGCGCCACCGGCAACGATCAGGTACATATCCGTATGGCGGCGGGCGTGATGATGAGTCTCGTCCCCGCAACCCTCTTCTTCATCTTCCAGAAACAGTTGATTGAAGGGGTGGCCATGGACGGACTCAAAGGCTGATTTTCAGCCGGTGTTTGGACGGAATTTTCGCAAGATTTTGTGACAGGAGATAAGATTACATGACGAAAAACAAGCGATCCGGGAAAAAAGGCAAGGCGCTCGCGCTCGGCATGGCTGCCGCGCTGGCACTGGCGGGCTGCGGCGGCAAGACGGACAGCAGTTCCGGGGAAAGCGGGCTTTCGTTTGACACCCGCGGCCTCACGCCGCAGCAGTACAGCATTGCCAATCTCACCGCGGTGGACGACTACGGCCGCACGGTGGAAATCTGCGATCCTTCCGACGCGGAGAAAAAATATGTCGGGCTGTTCTATTTCGCCTGGCTGGGTTCGCAGGACAACATGGAGGGGATTTACGACATTTCCGAACTGGAAAAACTGGGCGCCGATTCTCCGCTTTACGACCCGCATGATACGACAGGTTCAAGTCCTGCACACGAGTTTCATTTTGCCAGCGAGCCGCTGTACGGGTATTATTCTATGAAGGACCCCTGGATCATCGCGCGCCATGTCGAGCTTCTGACCATGGCGGGCATCGATTACGTCCTGCTCGATTACACCAACTCGGTGACTTACAACGATGTGGCGGAACTGCTGTTGGAGACGCTGCGCAGGTTCAAGGATCAGGGCTGGGATGTCCCCGGGGTCGGGTTCTATACCAATACCGCATCGGCGACGACGGTGAAGAACGTCTATGAAACGTTCTACCGTTCGGGGAAATACGACGATCTCTGGTTCCGTTTCGACGGGGATTCCCGTCCCGTGATCGTGGGCGCTTCCACCGCAAACGGCGGGGCCAGCGATCAGGAGAGCGGCTTCCTTTCCACGGACAGCGAGGAATATAAGTATTTCAACTTCTACGAATCGCAATGGCCGTCGACGGGCGTCGTGAACGACGAAAAGGGACTGCCCTGGCTGCAATGGGGCTCTCCCGTGCCCAACCTCAACGGCAACATTTCCGTTTCCGTGGCGCAGCATTCTTCCGCCAGTCCGTATTTTTCCGAGCAGCGGCCCTCTTCTTCGCGCGGCTTTGACGGCTCGGAAGTGCAGGAGGAATGGTGGCTGGGACAGAACTTCCAGTGGCAATGGGACAACGCGCTGCAATACGACAGCGCGGATATGGTCTCCAATATCTTCGTGACGGGCTGGAACGAATGGACGGCAATCAAGTACATCACGGGCGACGGCCAGGGCGGTGCGAACAGCACGAGCGGCTGGACGGGCAGAGACGTGTTTTTCGTGGACGGGTATAATGCGGAATACTCTCGCGACATCGAAATGGGCCGGGAATTCGGGGACGGTTTCTATCTGCAACTCGTTTCCAACACCCGGAAATTCAAGTTTAATGAGGCTTCCCGTTACCGCATGGATACGCGGACGATTTCCGATCTGTCCGACCTGTCCGTCTGGCGGAACGTATTTGTCGAATATGCGGACTTTTCGGGCGACGCCATGGCCCGCGACGGTGAGAATGCGGCCAAAGATCCGCATGTTTATGTGGATAACTCCAACCGCAACGACATCGTGACGATCAAGGTGATTCACGACGACGAATACGTCTGGTTCTATGTGGAGACGGCTGAAGACATCACCGCGCACGAGGACGGGGATACGACCTGGATGAATCTTCTGATTTCCGCGGGGGATACTTCGACCTCCTTTGCCGGATTCAATTACATTATCAACCGCAATCCCGGAGCGGACGGAAAAACGTCGGTGGAAAAATGCAGCGAAGCGGGATTCCATTGGACAAATGCCGGGGAGGCGGAATATTTTGTTTCGGGGAACAAGTTCGTCTGTCAGATTCCCCTCAGCGTACTCGGGGTGGACCCGGACGACGTACGGCTTTCTTTCAAAGTGACGGATAACGTGCGCAAGGCGGACTGGATGCAGTCTGCCGGCGATGCGGAAGGCGTACGGGAGACCGGGACTCTCGATATCCTCGATTATTACATTACCGGAGACAGTGCGCCGATCGGACGCTTCGGCTATGCCTACGGGAAATAATAATAAAATAAAATTATAAAAGGAGAAAATTATGAGCAAAACGAGAAAGTTTGTCGTTGCGTTAATGACTTTCTTTCTGGCCGTTCTCGCGGCAATCGGCGTTCTGTCGCTGAATGTCCGCGCCGCGGAGGGGGACACGGAAATCAATTGGCCGACGACGTTTACTGCCGCTGACTGGCACAGCGAGACGGAATTGCGTATGCCGACGGGATTTGTCTCCAAGAATCAGGCAGATCTCAAACCTACGGCGGAAATGCTTGCCAAGGTGAAAATCACGCGCGGCACTGCGACATATGCCTGCTCGAATATCTACGAGTGGAACGGTTGTCTGACCTTCTACTTCAACGGATCGGGCTACACCGGAAAGACGGCGCCGCAGACGGGCGACGTGCTCAGCGTGGACGCGGGGCTTTCCGTCGTTCAGAACGGCACGACCTATATCAGCTCCGAGGCGGTGCGCTGGACGTATACCGGCTCCCTTTGGCTGATGGAAGGGGCGGAGTTGCCCGATGAACCCACCGCGGTGACGGTGAGCGGCGTGACGAATGTTGCGACGCCGTATCCTGATTTCCCGATTCGCCTCGATGTGGCGACCAACGGAACCGGATTGGGCGGCGGCGCCACCAATCTCAATTATACGGCGGGTACGGACGCCTATGTGACGTACACGCGCGGGGAGTACAGCGTGAAAGCGGGTGCGTTCCACGCCGAAAACGGCACTATCCGCGTGTATTTCAAAGGCTCCGCCGATCTCGTCCTCGAACAGGACAAACCGGCGGCAGGGGATGTCTTCACGCTGGGCAAGGGCTTTGCGTTTACGTCCGCCGACAAGAGCGTGAATTATCTCGTCACTGAAGACCTGGTATATACTTATAACGGTTCGGTCTGGCTTGCGGAAGGCGAAACGGAAGAACCCGATCCCGAGCCCGTGGAGACGACGCCCGCGAACGTGAACAGCGTCACCACGAACGGCATGGGGAACAATTCGTATCCCATTGTCATTTCGGCAAATACCGATGTTGCAGTTTCTCTCGGCGGAAACGCAGATCTGCATGCGGATGCGGCCGAACTGAAAAAAGTCACTTATACGCGCGGCGATTTTACGCTGACGGCGAATCTGGTGCGCGGTTACGGCCAGGCCATTCTCGGCTGGTTCAAGAGCACTTCCGACGTGGCGTTCACAGTGAATACGCCGGTGCGCGGGGATATTTTCCGGATTGCGGAAAACTTCACGTTCCGTTCGGGCGACGACAGCGTGACCTATTGCCTGACTGCGTCCGTGGAATACATTTATGACGGTACTGCCTGGATCGAGGGAACCGAACTTCCCGACGCGCCCGTGGCGGTGACGGTGAGCGGGGTGACGAGCGTCGATACGCCTTTTGATCCCTTCCCTATCCGCGTGGACGTCAAGACCAACGCGAGCGGACTGGGCAGCGGCGGCGATCTCAAATATACGGCCGGCACGCAGGTCTATGTGACCTATGCGCGCGGCGGAAAGAGCGTTGCGGCGGGGGCCTTCCATGCCGACGGCGGCACCATCCGCGCTTACTTCAAGGCTTCGCAGGACGTGGCGCTTGTGAAAGATACGCCCGTGAAAGGGGATATCTTCACGTTGGGCGCCGGATTTTCGTTCGCCTCTGCCGACGGCAGCGTGAAATATTCCGTAAACGAAGATTTCAGCTACATTTATACCGGTTTTGACTGGATTGCGGGCACCGAGCTTCCCGCTGCTGCCGAAATCACCGGCGTTGAATCGCTGGCGACGCAGTTCCCCGATTATCCCATGAACGTCGTGGTCGCCACTACGGGCGCCAATTTGGGTACCAGCGGCAATTTGAGCTATGCGCAGGGCGCCGCGGCGAACGTCACTTATACGAGAAACGGCGTCACCGTTTCTTCGGGCGTGTTGCACGCGAGGGAAAACACCAAGTTCGTAGCCTTCTTTGCAAGCGCTTCGGGCCTGACGTTTGCCAACGCCGAAAGCCAGACGGGGGATATCCTCACCGTCAAGGCGGGGCTTGCGTTCAATTCCAAAGACGGCGCGGCCTATATGGTATATGGAACGGTGTCTTATGTCTATACGGCGGCAGGAACCTGGGTGGAATACATTCCCGCCACGGGCATGGAGATTGCGGAGAGCAATCTGACCGTCGAAGTGGAAAAGACCGTGCAGATTCAGGTGAGCCTTACGCCCGTGGAAAGTACGGAAGCGGTGATTTATCAGTCTCTGTCGCCCGAAATTGCCACCGTTGACAAGAACGGCCTGGTGCTGGGCGTCAAGGAAGGCACGGCCGAGATCGTCGTCAAGGCGGGCAATTTCACCAAGTCGGTGTTTGTGACGGTGGAACCTGCCACGGTCGAATATGTCAAGACGGGCATCAGAGTGACGGAAAACGGCGAACAGATCATTTATTCCGGCCGCGATTACGTCAAACCCACCGTCGCTTATGTCTATACGCCCGAAAAGGACGTGACGGAATACGTTCCCGCGGAATCCGTGATTGTGGACGAAGGCAATTTTGACAATATGACGGCGGGCGATTATACACTGAAAGTGAAGGTTCTCAAAGACGGCAGCACGACGGAATACTTTGAAACGACTTTCAAAGTGACCGTCAAAGCCTCTACGCCGCTTACCATTGAGTCCATGACGACAACGGATTCGATCAACGCCGACACCGACTCTACGTTCTTTGTCAACACCGATTCGGATAACACGGCGAAAAATGACGCGGAAGGGTCGGATGCCATGCTGGCGATTCTGCCGTATGTTGAATTCTATTTCCCCGACGGGACGAAGGGCAACGTATGGGCTTGCCGCCTGAACGGTTCTGTGGTGCGCTTCTTCATCAAAAAACAGTCCGGCAGCGGCAACATCAACTCGGGTGAAATTCCTGCCGGTTCCGTATTCACGATCAAGGCGGGCTTCGGAATCACCGAAGACGAATATCTCGCGGAAGAAGTTTCCTATGTCTTTAACGGAACGGAGTTTGAATCCCTGGTCGAGCCGGAGGATTTTGAAATTTCCGTGCCCAAACTGAAAATGTACGTCGGTACGGTCATGCAGATTTCCGTGACGGCCGATGAGAGCGTCAACGTCATTTATCAGTATTACAGCGCATCGCCCGAGACCGGTACGGTGGACACTGCCGGCAGAATCACGGCCACTGCGACGGGTACGCTCGTGATCCGCGTCTCCTGGCGCGACCTCACAAAGCAGATTGAAATCGAAGTGGTGGAAGCACCCGCGGACAGAACGTTTGAAATCGTTTCGCCGATTTCCGAATTCTGGGTGCCCGTTTCCACGACGGAAAAGCCTACCTCTTTCACGTTGCAGGGCTACACGCTCGAATATCATTATGTCTATGAAGACGGTTCCGAAACCCCCGAAAAGGCGGTGACGGAGGCACAGATCGGCGAGTTGGACTATACGAAGCCGGGGAATTACGAGCTGATCATTTCCGACCCCGAGTCCGAGCAGACGGATAGCGTGACGGTGATCGTGTACGAGTACAAAGAAGTCAAAACTTTTGACAGTGTCACAATCAGCGGCTATGACATCAATGATAACCGAAATGGCCCGAATACCTGGAACGGCCATATGTATGTCAGCATGAAGAGCTATTCTTCCAATTCCGTCAACTTGCTTTCTCAGTCGGAGCTGAATACGATGGCGTCGTATATCGAATACACGACGGCGGACGGTAAGACGTATCCGAGCAAAAACGAGGACGGCAGCGTCAAGAGCAGCATCGGTCTTTGGACGGTGGGCACCAATCTCCTCGTGATGATTCGTCCGGAAGGCGCCACCGGCAATGTCGGTTACGGCACTGCGGAGACGTGGAAGGAAGAGTATCCGACTGATCCCGCCAAGCCTTCGTATAAGTGGTATCCGTATTCCCCGATTTATAAACTGGGCGATAAGATTACCTTCAAGAAGGGCATGCCCATTTACGCCTGGAAGGGGAACAAGACGGAGAACAACCGCCCTCAGGACGGCGAAGGTTATATGATTCTCGAGGGCTATCTCGCGGATGATTACACCTACTATTGCCGTGAAGAAGACGGAACAAACAGTATCTGGACCTACTATAAAGAATACACCGATTTCACCGTTTCCGAAACAATGACCCTTTCGGCGGGCGGTACGGCCGTCATCAGCGCGACGCGCGTTCCTTCGGACGCGACGACGGGTACCTTCTCGTATGTCTCTTCCGATGAAAACATCGTCACCGTGACGGAGAAGGGTTACCTGGTCGGCATGGGGGTCGGAACGGCCGAGATCACCGTCACCCTTTCGGGCGGCTTGGATGAAAACGGCGACCCGAAAGATCCGATCGTGAAGAAAATTACGGTTACGGTGAAACGGGATATCACGCTGGTTTCGGGAGAAATCAACGTGACGCAGGGCGCGAAGTTTGATCCTTCCAAGTATGAAATCACCGTCACGTTCTCCGACGGAACGACGGAGAACATCTCGCTCGACGACGAACGCGTCGCTTTGCAGACGATCGATACGTCCAAATTGGGAACGACCGAGTACAATATTTCCGTTACGATCGACGGTCAGACCAAACGCGGTACGCTCAAAGTTACCGTGGAAGCAAAGAAAGGTTGCGGCGGATGTAAATCCTCATTGGCGGGCACCATGGCTGCGTTGACGGCGATTTCCGCTGTGGCAGCGGTGTTTGCGAAAAAGAAAAAGCGCGGCTGACGCCGCACGGCAAACCGGCCGTCCGGGGTGTGCGGATGCGTTCGCACACCCGACCGGACAAATTCCGACCGGACGGCCGAAAATTCCGGTAAATCGTATGTCTGAATTGATAGAAACAAAATGCGAATATTGCGTGAATCCGATCGGCATCGACTGCGTGCATCCCAGGCTTTCCTGGAAATTGCCGCAGGGCGGAACGCAGACGGCTTATCGGGTGCTTGTTTCCGCTTCCCGGGAGATGCTGGAAGCCGGAAAGGGCGATTTGTTCGATACGGGCGTCGTCTCATCCGACAGCGCTTTCTTTGCGGATTACGGCGGAAAAGAACTTGCTTCCAGGCAGAAATGCCTGTGGCAGGTGTGGATCTATTCGGGAGAAAATTGTATTAAAAGCCCGGTTTCTTCCTTTGAAACGGGGCTGCTGCACGAAAGCGACTGGAAAGGAACGTGGATGGGCATGTCCGTCCGCAATCAGGGCGGCACCGTTCTGTTCCGGAAGCCGCTGGCGTTGGGCACGGGCAAAGCGGTCCGCGCGCGGGCGTACGTCTGTGCGCTCGGTCTGCATGAGGCGTTTTTCAACGGTAAAAAGCTCGGCAACGCCGTTTTGCAGCCCGCCGTTTCCGAATACGAATCCCGCGTGTTTTATTGTACATACGACCTTACCCCTCTTTTGACGGAGGGGGAGAATGTGTTCGGTCTGGAAGTCGGCCACGGCTGGTACGGCTCGCGAAAAGCGCTGGTGCAGATTTATGTGGACTATGCGGACGGCACGGTGAAAGAATTTCATTCTTCCGTCAACGGCGGCTGGATGGTGGGCGGAAGCTGTGTGCTGGACAACAGCATTTACGACGGCGAAGTGTATGACGCGCGGATTGAGGAGAAAGTTCCGGCAGACTGGGCTTCGGTCAGCTACGACCCGACCTGGGACAGAGGCTGGATTTCTTCCGTGTATACGGCGCCGCCGCGCGGCAGGTTGCAGGCACAGCCGCTGGAACCGATTGCGGTGACGGGGACGTTCCCCGCTCTGTCCGTCACGGAAAAGGGAAAAGGCGTCCGGGTGTACGACATCGGCAGAAATATTGCCGGCTGGGCCCGGATCCGGGTGCGGGGCGAACGCGGAAGCCGCGTGCTTCTCAAATTCGGCGAACGCCTGACCGATGACGGATTCGTCGATCGGCGCAATCTGCGCAGCGCCCGCGCCAGCGATCTGTATATTCTCAAAGGGGAAGGCGTGGAAGAATATGCGCCCCGCTTTACCTATCACGGCTTTCAGTATGTACAGGCGGAGACGGAGGGGGATTGCGAAATTCTCTCTCTGGTCGGCGAACATGTGCACACCGATGTGCGCATGGCCGGCAGTTTCCGTTGCTCGGACGAGACGGTCAACCGCATGCACGAAAACGCGGCGGTCACCGAACTCAACAATCAGCACGGCATTCTCACCGATTGTCCGCAGCGTGACGAGCGGTTCGGGTGGCTGAACGATCTGGGTTCCCGGTTGTATCAGACGGTGTACAACTGCGGGATGGAGCGCTTTTTCCCCAAGTTCACGGCGGACATCGCCGACGGGCAGAGCGCGGAAGGGGCGATCGGCGACACCGCGCCCTATTATACGGGCGGACAGCCGGCCGATCCGGTGAGCGTGGCCTATCTGCTCATGCCCGTTTTCTGCTATACCTACTACGGGGACAATCGCTGTGCGGAGCGCTTTTACGAAGGCTGTAAGGCGTGGACGGATTATCTTTTGTCCCGTTCCCGCGGCTATATCATGGAATACTCCTATTACGGGGATTGGGTGGAGCCGGCGCCGGACAAAGTACATACGGACAATATTTTCATGTCCACCGTCTGTCTTTTCTGGCATCTGAAACTCATGTCGAAAATTGCGGAGATCACGGGCAGGGTTGAGGTTGCGGCGGAATATGCGCAAAAAGCCGAGGCCTGTGCGGCGGCGATCAACGAGAAATATTTCGACAAGTCATCCTGCCGGTATGCCGGCGGCACGCAGACTGCGGACGCCATGGCGCTCAATCTGGGAATCGTGCCCGAATTTTTCCGCGAAAAAGTGGCGGCGGCCGTCGCGGCGGACGTCGTTGCGCGCGGATATCATTCCACTTGCGGCAATGTCGGGTATCGGCATATGTTCTGCGCGCTCGGGGATTACGGCTATTTTGACGTATTCCTGAAAATGCTGAAAAATCCCGAGTATCCCGGCTGGGGCTTCATGCTCGCCAACGGCGCCACGTCCGTTTGGGAACGCTGGGAGAGCGAGATGAGCGACGCAATGGATTCCTTCGATCACCCCATGTTCGGCAGTTACGACGCTTGTTTCTATCGCTATCTCGGCGGAATCCGGGTGGACGACGACGCGTGCGGTTGCGATAAAATCACGATCGAACCCGTTTTTGCGTCGGGAATCGAGGAAGTGAACGCTTCGTTTGATACGGTCCGGGGCAAAATCCTTTCCGAATGGAAGCGCAAGGACAACCGGGTGACGTTGAAGGTG
>ERZ1090861.376-NODE-376-length-27916-cov-8.308891_pt1 | contig 27916 bp, 23 predicted proteins | sample MGYA00478482_ERZ1090861 | MGnify/ENA primary metagenome ERZ1090861 (study PRJEB33644, sample SAMEA5815744) | chicken gut metagenome | biome: Chicken; feature: Gastrointestinal Tract; material: Caecum | place: Ireland | collected 2019-01-01 | study: A study of the... | reverse complement strand
GAGCTTTAGGCCCGGCCCGGAGATTGCTGTTATGCACCATTAGCTCAGTTGGTAGAGCAACTGACTCTTAATCAGTGGGTCCTGGGTTCGAGTCCCCGATGGTGCACCAAACAACGCAAATCCGAACGTACTTCTTTTTGAAGGTGCGTTCGGATTTTTTATTTGTTATGAAATCACCTGTCTCTGCAATGGTGTACAGCGCAAGTGGTTGGTGCTGTTGTGAATGGGATAAGGTACATAAAGAAAGCAAAAGGTTTCCTGCTCTTTTCAAAAGACACATCCTTACAACTTTTTTCTTGAGTTCGCTTGAAAACTTATTCTTTCTCGACATACAAAATGCTCCCTTCTCTGCGTTCAGTGCTTTTTTCACTGTTCGCTTTGAAGGGAGCATATCACCGTGAGTCCAAGGGTCTGCTTTTTGTATTTGCGATAGGGAAGAGTATGGACGGGTTACGCGGGTATCGATCCGGGAGATTCGGTTTCCAAACACCCACATCCGCTTGGCTTTTCGAGGATTCGCATGGCTTTTTATTTGTGGGCGGGCTCCTCGCTGGCTGGACATTCTCTCCCCATTTGGCAGCCGCTACCGAATGATTCGTGAAGGATTACTTGGAGAGAAGCTCGCGATAGGTCATTGTTTCAAAATCAGAATATCCACCAGCGTCTTCCCCATTGCCCGAAGCGTATAACCCTAGTGTGCAGCCGACAAAACCACCGGCATGTTCCGTGCTTAAAGAGCGCAGGTCGATACCAGAGGCAGCTGTTTTCCATTCGGTACCGCTTTGGTAAAGTACGCTGGCAACAAGCCCTTCTACCCGCAGTTTCAGCCGGATGGCAGCCTGGGGCTGCATATCGATTTGCGCCAGAGGGTTGTCTTTGCTGTCTTTGCACAGAAAAACAACAAGTTTAACGCCCGAATCCTGGGGATAGCATTCTGCCCGCAGATGATTTTCATTGCTTTGAACCATGGCAATACCGGCGCAATCACTCTCTTTGCAGAAATGCGGGATAAAGCTGGTTTCAAATTCGCAATTCCAGTGTTGCTGACGCAGCGCGAGGTATGCAGGCTCACCGCAATCCTTCAAGCTGTCGCAACGATGGAAAAGACGGACAAAATGCCCTTCTGCGTGCAGTTCAAGTTCGTGATCGCGGTGATTGCGCAAAGTCAGCAATTCCGGCGGCAAAGAAGGGGTATCGAACGTATAGGTTTTACATTGGGGGGCGTCGTCAGAAGGCTGCCCCTCGTAAGGCAGCGTGACTACTTCTTCAAGATGACCGACCCCTGCATTCACGACCGGCCAACCATCTTCCCAGGTGACCTTTGCCAAAAAGGTTTCACGCCCCAACAACGTGTACCCTTGGTTCGGCCGGCAAGCCAATACAACCATATACCAGTTGCCGTTTCCGTCATCCACTAAGTCGGCATGACCGACGCAGGTAACAGGATATTGGGCCCCCAAATGGCGATGCGTCAGAATGGGGTTGCAGGGGCAGTACTCGTAGGGACCAAACACATTTTTGCTGCGCGCGATCATGACGCTGTGGTGGATGGAAGTACCGCTTTCCGCATGCAAAATGTAATAGTAACCGTCCTTTTTGTACAGGTGAGGTCCCTCCGGCCAAATGGCTTTGCGCTGAAATCCGGTAAGTACAATGGTGGCATCGGGCTTTAACTGCATCGTGTCCAGATCCAGAGTTTGAACCCAAATTTCGCAGTCGCCATTGTAGCGGTACCCGGCAGAACGCGGCCGTTGGCCGATATAATAGCAGGTACCGTCATCGTCAAAAAAGAGACTGGGATCAATGCCGCCGGTAGACTCACCCAAATAGTAAGGCTCGGACCAGGGGCCGCGCGGATCTTTTGCAGTGACGATAAAATTTCCTTGGTCGGACACGTTGGTGGTAATCATATACCAGGTGCCCTTATGGTAACGAATGGTAGGGGCAAAAATCCCCTCGGAATGCTGACAGCCGGACAAAGGAACCTGAGAATCACGATCGAGCACATTACTGATCAAATTCCAGTGGACAAGATCTTCGCTCTCAAAAACCGGCACACCGGGAAAATACGCAAATGTCGAATGAACCGTATAGAATTTGTTCCCTACCCGGCAAATCGAAGGGTCGGGAAAGAAGCCTGTCATGATAGGATTTTTAACGGAAAGCATAGAAAACCTCCAGGTATAAAGGGGCGATGTTCTGCATGCAAAAATATAGAGCTATGGCCGCTGTATCCAGAAGGAAAAACAGATGCAGCGGCCATAGCTATTGAAGGGTGCCGCCGAATTGACTTTTCGGATTACAGGCACTGGAAAACAGGGGCGGATGGCAGGAAAAGGATTTTACTCTTTTACACTGCCAATGGTCATGCCGGATACAAAGTATCTTTGCAGGAAGGGATAAAGCAGAATGATGGGAAGCATCGTCACCACAGTAGCAGCGGCACGCACGGTAACCGGCGTGACGGCTGCGGCAGCGGTGTTGCCGCCGGTGGTGGCACTGCCGCTTTGCTGCATGACAGAGGAAAGAAGCTTCATCAACTCATATTGCAGGGTCGTATACTCGGCGTTCATCCGGTTGTACAACATAGCATCGAACCAGGAGTTCCAGTGTCCGACAGCTACGAACAGGGCGACGGTGGCATACACCGGCTTGCACAGGGGCGAGATGATACGGGTAAAGATGGTGAAATCGTTGGCACCGTCAATCATGGCGGATTCTTCCAGCGCGCTGGGCAGACCTTCCATGTAAGTGCGCAGAACCAAAACGTTGAATGCGCTGATCATGCCCGGAATGACGTATACCCAGAAAGTGTTGGTCAGGTTCAGGTTGCGGTACAAAACCAAGGTGGGGATCATACCGCCGTTCACATACATGGTGATGACCCAGAACAAAGACAGCTGGGAACGGAACAAAAAGCGTTTGCGGCTGACGACGTAGGCCAAAAGTGCGTTCGTTACGAGGGCGAAGATGGTTCCCAACACAGTTCTGGCCACCGAAACCACTGCACCGGTGATGATGTTCTGCTGATTCAGAACCGTTTTATAGTTCGAGAGCGTAAAGATGCGCGGCAACAGATGGATGCCACCGCGTACGGCGTCGATACCGTCGTTGAAAGAAATCGCCACCGTGTTCAGAACAGGATACAGCGTAATGGTGACGAACAAAACCAGGAAAATGGTATTGCAGGTAACAAAGATTTTGTCCATGGTGGATGATTTGATTTTCATGTGTACCCTCCCCTTAGAACAATCTGTCTTCACCGGCACGTTTGGCAATCCAGTTTGCGCCGAGAATCAGAATAATTGCAACGACGCTCTTGAAGATACCGGCTGCAGTACCCAAAGAATAATCGTTCTGGCTGATGCCCCAGGTCAAGGTGTAGATATCAATGGTTTCCGAAACACTCTTGACCAGGCCGTTGCCAAGCAGATACTGGACTTCAAAGCCTGCATTCAATACGTTGCCAACATTCATGATCAGCAGAATCATAATGGTGGACTTGATGCCAGGAAGCGTGACGTGCCAGATTTTGCCCCACCGGCCGGCACCATCCAAAGTGGCTGCCTCATACAGGCTGGGATCGATGGAGGTAATGGCGGCCAGGTAGACAATGGCATTCCAGCCGGTTTCCTTCCAAACATTGGCAAATGCAACGATTGGCCAAAAATAACTCGGATTGGCGAAGAAGTTGATGGGCGAATCCAGAATGCCCAGGTTCACCAGCAGCTCATTGACGATACCGGTGGAAGACAGCGCATCGTGCAGAATACCGGTGACAATGATCCAGGAAAGGAAGTGGGGCAGATAGGAAATCGTTTGAACAAGCTTTTTGCCGAACATGTTGCGTACTTCGTTCAGCAGGATGGCGAAGATAATGGCCATTAAAAAGGTGGTCACCAGATTGAGAACGCCCATGGCCAGAGTGTTGCGGATATCACGCAAAAAGACTTCGTCAGAGAACAGGAATTTAAACTTTTCCAGTCCTACGAATTCAGAGAAGAAGCCGTCTTTGGGTTTGTAGTTCTGAAAGGCCATTACCCAGCCTGCCAGTGGAATGTAATAAAATACGATGCCGTATACAAAAAAGATAGCCGCACAGACCATCAGAAATTTCTGGCGTGAAATTTCTTTCCATGTAATACGCTTTGATGGATTTTTCATTGGCGAGTCCTCCTAAGGAACGTGTATGGCGAATCATGTGTTGCAAACTAACGTTTAAGGAGCTTGCGGGTTGAATGCATTTCATAAAAAAGTGGCCACGGCTACACCGTGCAGCCGTGGCCACTTGTATGTGTCAACGTCTGTGTCGCCTGCAATAACGGGCATCAAAGACCGGCACGGCGCTCAAGCTCAGTTTGCATTTCTGCCAAGAAATCCTGCGGATTGGCTGCGTTGTACGCAGTCATGTATTCATTCCAGGTGGTTTCAAAATCAGGCTCCATAACAACTTTGGGCAGCCATTCGTGTTTGACTTCGCCCATCTTGACCCAGGCAACACCACCGGGGGTTTCGGTAGTCATTGCATTGGAGTAAGAATACATCGGGAACCAGGGGCCCTGTTCTTCTTTCACAGAACCGATCAAATCGACGTAGCTGTCTACGCCGTAGGCATCAAACAGTTTCTGCAGCGGGGTGGACAGGCTGTCCAGGAATTCGCTTGCCTGCTGGTCGGGCTGCATGGCGTTCTTGCCGTCCCGGCTGGTGCCCAGCCACTGCGGCATGTAGGAATAGTTGCACATGTGAGAGGCCTGATAGGCGGGATCCGCGCACTGCATCCGCATTTCTTCGGTGCGGTAATACAGGCCGTTTTCATCAACCAGGTAATCCTCACCTTCAACGCCCCAGAAGCGAAGATCGTGAATCTCCTGGTCCAAGAGGTCATTCATGAACTTAAAGGCTGCATCAATGTCGGAGCAACTGGTAGTAACCGCCACACCGCTGGAGTTGTTCAACGTGTCGGCGTAGTTGTGCCAGCGGTTTTCCATTCCTTCGTCAATGGTCAGGCCCAGCGGAACGTAGTTGCAGCCCTGCTCGTCCAAACCCTGCTGTTTGAAAACATCATTGACATTGTACGCGAAGTTCCACCACTGGTCGCACATGCCCAGCACAGCGCCGGTGGAAAGCTTGGCGATGTATTCATCGTAGGTCTGGGTGGCGAACTCTACGTCCACGTAGCCTTTCTGGTATTCTTCGTTCAATTTCTGGAAATACCGCTTGGCAGTGGGCGTGGTATTGTAGTCAACCACCTGCATCGTATCCTTGTCTACAATGACAGAGCCGTCGTTGGGATACCCATCAAGGAACTGGGGTGCATTCTCGATGCAGAAATAGCGCCAGTCTTCGCAAAGTGCCGTGTAGGGAATGTTCTTGGTACCGTTTGCCATGGTGGGGTTGGCATCGGCATAGCTTTCCAGCAAATCGAAATACTGGTCCAGGGTATGGATTTCGGGGTAACCGGCCCATTCCAGAACACGCGCCTGAATCCAGAAGGCTTCATCGTTATGGGTGGTGGCACGATCTTCGCCGTAGGTGTTCTGGAATACGTTGGCCCAATAGATTTTGCCGTCCTCCTGGCGGAACTTGTCCCACTCTTCGTCGGTGTACATCTCTTTCAGGTTGGGATACTTTTCCAGGTAATCATCCCAGGGCACCAGGACGCCTGCGTCGTAAAGAGACATCATGGCATCGCCGCCATTGATGAAGTCCGGATACTCACCGCCCGCGATGATTGTGCCGATGGCTTCTGCGTCGGTCTGGCCGGTCAGCCAGGTCTCTTTCAGTTTGGCACCGGTCTTTTCGGCAATGATGTTCATAATTTCGTTGTCATCATTGATTTCGGAACCGGGCATTGCGATAAACATCGTAAATGTTTTGATCCCATCGGCCGATTCGGACGATCCGGACGATCCGGTGGAATCAGAGCCGCCACATGCCGCTAAGCCCAGCAGCATGGCCGCGGACATACTTGCCGCAAATACGCGCCGCCACAATTTTACTTTCATAATTGTCCTCCTGTAGATAGATTTTTCGCCCCTTGCGGGCTTTCCTGATTTAAGTATATATACCAAAAATGTTTTACACAACCGACAAATTCTAGTAAAAACCCCTGAAAATTATAGCTTTGCCAATTCAACGGAAGAGGAAATCGCGCCAAACAGCGAAACAATGATACAAAAAAGACAGGCAGTCCCCCCATCCTTGAAGTATTTTGGAGGGCAACATGCCTGCACTTTTGTTTGGTTTATCGTTTTTTTAAGAATGCAAAAAACGAAAAGCAAGTGTATGATTATTCTGGTGTGAATTATTTCCCGGGAAATTCAGAATGTGGTTTCTCGGTTTTGCTCTTCCGAAAATGGGAAGGCGTACAACCCTTCAGTTCAATAAATTTGCATAGGAAATAATCCACATCTTTATACCCCACATCTTCGGCAATGCGGCCGATCTGCTTGTTTGTGTACAATAGCTGGTGGCATGCTTCGTTAATACGGTAAGAACACAAATAGCTTTTAAAGGACTGTCCGTATTTTTTGCGGAAGATTTGCCCTAAGTATGCACTGTTGATATAGTATTTTTTGCCCAAGCCCTGCAACGTCAGGTTTTCCGAGTAGTGTTCCTGAATTTCTTTGTCGATGGAATCCAAAATATCGGTGGAGATATTTTTTCGCAGAAGAGAAAGATAGCCTGCGTACTCGCGTGCAAAGCGCAACAGATGCTGTCGGTTCCCGCGGGAAATTCCTTCCCGGAAAGACTGCGCGCTGATAAATTGCAGCATTTCCTTCTGGTTGGCTTCGTTGTCCAAATTGGATGCAAGATGCATAAGCTGGAACAAAAGATAATTTAAGTTCAGGTTGATATCTTTGTCATGTACGCCACGCTGCTGCATTTCGGCGAACAAATGGTCTATTTCGGAGCCGATGCGTTCCTGCTCATTCAGTTCAATGGCGGTAATCAACTGATCCAGGGTATCTTTGCACAAAACGGCTCTTTCTTGCGGAACCGATAACTCTTCCTCGTAATAATAGATCGATTTTTGCTGGCGGAAGGCGCAAAGGTTTTTCAGCCCGCAGACGGTATCATACGATTCAGAAACAGTGGTGATATCGTCCACTTTTTTGCCAACCAGAAATCGCAATTCGTGTTGTGTCGAAACACCCAATTTCTTATAAAAATCCTGGATATACTGTGTTTCGGAACAGCCGGCATTTCGGGCAAGCGCACCGCTGTAAACAAAAGCAATCCCATACCCAACGCGATCCAGCGAAGCGTCATAGAAACACCGGCTCCGGTCCTCGCCTAAAATTTGCACACAGCTTTGGTACAGGTCACGCTGCACCATACGGAAGTGGTTCTCATCATCGTCATCTTCGCCGTCCGAAGAATGGCAAGCGGAAATTTCAATGTAACGAACGCCGTCCGAAAAATCCAGATGCTTATGCAGATAATCCACGCCGTTGGGATCATATTTGCCGAACAGCAACGAGATCAAACACCGGGCCTGATAGGCCAGTTCGTACTGCTCCTCCATTTTGCTGTTTTGCGAGATGTTATTGTATTTGATGAGAATGGATAACAGATCTTGCTTTTCTACCGGTTTGAGAAGATAGTCGATACACCCGTAGCGCAGCGCTTTTTGCGCATAGGAAAACTCACTGTATCCGCTCAGAATCACGAAACCGGCGTTGGAAAGATTCTCCCGGCGAACAGTTTCCAGTAATTCAAGTCCGGTCATTTTTGGCATCATAATGTCGGTGATGACAAGGTCAACGGGTAACTTTTTTATGTACTCCAAAGCCTCCTGTCCGTCGGACAAAACGGCAGCCACTTCATAGCCTGCGGCGTTCCAGTCAATCAACGCCTGCAAACCTTGCGCAATAAACTGCTCATCATCTACGATAATAACTTTTAACATGTCACTCCGCCCTTATTGCTTTGTTTAGAGGGAACCGAATCGAAACAAGTGTTCCAATGCCCGGCTCGCTTTCCACCGAGAACTGTGCAGTATCCTCCGTCATCATGCGGATGCGCAGGCAGGTGTTCACCATGCCTACGCGTCCTTTTTCTTTTAACATTTTCAGGCTGGCGTTGCGCATCCGGTCTTGAATACGTTCTGCCTCGGCCTCGTCCATACCGCCACCGGTATCTTCAATTTCCATGCAAAGCGCATCGTTTTCTGTATACACGCGTACAAAAATCCAACCGGGAGAAGATTTTGCTTCAATACCGTGCACACAGGCATTTTCCACAAAGGTGGTAATGGTCAATTTCGGAACCAGGATGTTCTGGCAATCTTCCTGCGCATTGATTTGATACGAAAGGCGCTCCCCGAAGCGATATTTTTGCAAGGCCAGGTACGCTTCAACAAACGCCAGCTCACGCTTAATGGTATTGGAATCCGAGGACCAATCCACGTTTTGGCGCGCCATTATGGCCAATTTCTGTACCATATCGGCGGTTTCTTCTTCTTTTTTCAGGATGCTGTGCATACGGATGCTTTCCAGTGCGTTGAACAGAAAATGGGGATTGATTTGGCTGTATAAAGCCATCAGCTCTGCGTTCTGCCGGGCAATATCCATCCCCTGCTCTTTCAGTCGGCATCGGTAGACGGTGTCAATCAGGCTGTTCATCCGGTCGGCCATGCGGTTGTAGTTGTCCATCAGACTGCCGATCTCATCTTGACCGCTTGGCCCGGAAATCTTGATCAACACGTCGCTGTCTATCTGGTTGAAGACTTTTTCCAGACGGAAAAGACGAGAAGTAATGGAATTCTCCAGCAGATTCATCAAAAGCTGCGGGGGAATAATGTTCAGGAGCAGCAGCAGGATCAGGATATGGATGTTTTGGCGAATCAGGGCTAAAACGTTGCCGCTTGGTTCCATCACATAGATGTCCAGATCTTCCCTGTAAAGGGTAAAATGCTGGGACAAGCCTACCGAATCAGACGGGGAGAATGTGTCATAAGGCTGCCAACGATAATTGGGCATTGCGTTCGTAAGCAAAATCCGGTTACCGCTGCATACATAAACTGAATAGTTATACCCCATGTTCTGGAAATCGCGGTCCAGCGTGCTGTAATTGATTTCAATACACGAAAGGCGCTCCGCCTTATCGCTGTAAAGGCTATTCATCCCACGTAAAAACAACACCTGGCGCCCATCTGCTTCATCATAAGAAAAAAGAAGCCGTGGGCTGTAGCCATCCGCAGTATACTGCTGATACCAGGGCTCCTGCGAAACGGTGGATAACCGTGCAAATTCACTGCCGTTTATCAGGGTTTCATTGTCTGCATACACCCGTATGACAGAATTTGTGATTCGGGAAACGCCTTGCAGTAAAGAATTTTGGATGTATTCTCTGTAGCCTGAAAAGTAATCTTCAGGGCTGTCATATTGGCGGCTTACAAACTCTTGGAGAGAGTTGTCCATATAAAGGCTGGTAGATATGAGCGCGGAATCTTCTGTGGCGGCGGAAAGCATCGACTGCACTGATTTGGCTATTTTTTCCATCTGGTGCAGCTGCTCGGCATGCTCGTTCTTGGTTAATGCATGTAAAATTACAATATCGGTCAAAAATATGGGGATCAGAATACATAAAAAATAAAGATATCGAAGTTTTTTCTTCAGGCTTAAGTTATTGAGAAAACTTTCCAGCTTGATTCTGACATGATGAAACCGGTTCATACAAAGCTCCTTACCGGTGAATGTTGCAAAAGGACCTTGCTATTTTTAGCGGTGCAAAGTATAATACCAGTATAATTCAGCCGCAGAACCATTGTCAATCAAATAACAGATTGAATAGTGTACAATCTGAATCGCTGTTTTTGGTGAATATTTACATCCTGAAAAAAGGGGGAGAACTCATTGAGAGGCGTTTTTAATCCGGACAGCCCCCTGATGCGCGCCCTGGGCGTTGTGTGGGATCTTATTGTCCTGAATCTGCTGTTCCTGGTTTGCTGCATTCCGGTGGTCACCATTGGCCCTGCCATCACGGCTTTACATTATGTCACCACAAAAATGGCGGGTGAAAAAGACGGCACTCCGGTGGTCGGCAATTTTTTCAAGTCATTCCGGGCAAATTTCCGCCAGGGCGTACTGATGGGAATTCTTTTTGGGGCCGCAGGGGGATTTCTGGGCTATGATATCTATCTTCTATGGCATTCCGGGAATTTCCAAAACAGCATCTTTAAGATTTTGATTCCCGTGGCAGCAATCGCTTATATGATGACCTTCGTATATGCTTTCCCGCTGCTTGCAAGATTCAACAATACGGTTTTAGGTACCATACGGAATGCGTTTATCATGTCTGTGACCTCTTTGCCCAAAACCTTTTCCATGTTGTTGTTGATAGGCGCATGTGTAGCATTGACCCTGTATACACAGACCACATTGCGCTATGGACTGTTTTTGTGGTTTGCGCTGGGGTTCTCTTCGATTGCTTATGCAAATGCATTTGTTTTAAATGGCGTTTTCATGAAGTGCTCGGAGCAGTACTCTTCTCAGATAAATCAGGAGCAGTCTCAGGATACTACGGAGAATTCAGACGGCAAAAAGTAACCGTTTGACGGCATAGAATAAAGCAGAAGAGCGCAGGAGTCATCTCCGGCGCTCTTTTGCTTTGGTCTGGAAATCAGGCTTTCAGAGTAAAGGCAGCAACGCTGCATGCGGGCAAGAGGGAAGTAAAGCTGTTGGTACCAACAGTTATGTTTGTCAACGGCTTCGGCTCGACTTGATGGGGATTATCGAACGTATTGTAGGCAGCCGCGCCGGCACCATCACCGCTAAGAACCTGACCAGTGATGGAAGTAAACTTGCTCAGGCCATCCCAGTGAATTTCAACAGGCACAGAGGAATGATCGCTGAGGTTGACGACGGTAACCAGCACATTGCCGTTATGGTCTTCACTGGCGGAAACGTGCAAATTGGGAACCTTGCAGTCTGCCCCGTCTGCACCGATGAGCGCTGTTTCTGCGTAAGTTTCCAGCTGGCGAGCCCCCTGGTGGCCTTTGAACATATGGAACACGTGATACGTGGGCGTGCAAAGCATCCGCGGCCCGTCGGTAAGAATCATGGCCTGCAGCACATTGACCGTTTGCGCAATGTTGGCCATGACGACGGAATCACAATGGTCGCCAAAGATGTTCAGGTTGACCGCGGCGACCAGGGCGTCCCGCATAGCATTTTGCTGGTACAGGAAATGGGGGTTGGTTCCTTCCTCTACATCAAGCCATGTACCCCATTCATCAATTACAAGACCCAGATTTTTGTTGGGGCAGGCCTGCCGCATCCGTGCGGTGTGGTTTTCAATCAACCCTTTCATCTGAAGAGCTTTATACATGGTAATATAATACTCTTCGCGGCTGAACTTGGTGGCAGAGCCTTTGTGCTCCCATTCGCTGCCGGGAATGGTGTAGTAATGCAGGCTTAAAGCGTCTACCAGCGCCCCGGTCAGTTCAGCAACCCGTTGCGTCCAATCGTAGTTGAAATCACAGGCGCCGCTTGCAATTTTGTAAATCTTGTGGGAAGGATCGTAGTCCCGCAGGAAACTGGCATACTGACGGCACAGATCGGAGTAGTAGTCTGCGCGCATATTGCCGCCGCCGCCCCACATTTCGTTGCCGATTCCCCAGTACTTTACGTTCCAGGGTGCATCCTGACCGTTTTGCCGCCGCAAGTCGGCCATGGGGGAAACGCCGGGCATGTTGCAATATTCGACCCAGTCGCACATTTCCTGTACAGTGCCGGTACCTACATTTCCGTTGATGTATGCTTCGCATCCCAACTGACGGCACAGCTCCATAAATTCATGGGTGCCAAAGGAATTATCCTCCCGTACACCACCCCATGTAGTATTGATCAGCGTCTTACGGGAAGACTTGGGACCGATGCCGTCCCGCCAGTGATAGGTGTCTGCAAAACAACCGCCCGGCCACCGAAGGACGGGAATATCCAGCGCTTTGAGAGCGTTGACAACATCGGTGCGCATTCCATTCTGGTTGGGAATCTCGGAATCTTCGCCTACATACAGGCCGCCGTAAATGCAGCGCCCCAGATGTTCGGCAAAATGCCCGTAGATGTTTTTATTGATGGTGCCGACAGAGCGGTTGCCGTTAATGAAAATCAACATTGACATAGCCTCCTGAATGTGTGGTCCAGTAAACTGCGGTTCATGGAAAAAAGCAAACCGAAGGGGAAGGAAAAAATCGTTTTTTCGGTAGGGTACATTATACCGTTGCTTCTTGCGGGAACCAGATGCGGTAATGCCCGCTTAAAGCAAGCAGCGCAAAAAGATACAGGCAATTGTCATAATAACGCCGCGGTCCGGAACGGAGCGGAGTGCTAAAGAACCGGCGGAGCCATTCATCCGCGCAGGCGTCATCCAGAATCAGGGAACCCTGCGCAATGGTAGCCAGAAGCCCTACAGGATGCAGAGCATTTCCTTCAACGGGTGTGCCGTCGATCAGATAGATGCCGTTTGTTTGCCCGTGTTCCTTTTCTTCAAAAAATTGCTGAATATGTGCAGCTGTTTCTTGGGCCCAACCGTCTTTGTCCCCGAACCATTGGGCATCCAAAGCAATGTTGCCCAACGTGCGGTATGCATCGCTGAAGAACCAGTCGTGACGGTCCGGCTGATCACCCCGATGCGGGCGGCCGTCGTACTCGGCATATTCGGCACTCAATCCGGTACGGGCGTGGCAGGCTTTGCGCAGGTACTGGCGGCTGGCCGCTGCGGCTGCATGCCAGAAAGGACGGTCGCATTCGTCGATCCACAGAGCAAAAAGTTCATAGAAATGCGGCAAATGATAAGAGGGATCGGTAAATTCACAGTTGGGAACGAATTTGATGAGATGGTTTTCGGGGTTCCACATGGGAAATCCGGAACCGGCTTCTTCGCCTTTGTGTACACATGTGTGCAAGATGCGCCGTGCCCAGGAAGCGTAATCCAGCACCCCTTCGCCGGAACCCCAGCGGTTGGCTGCAAAAAACAGGGACATGGCAAAAAATTCTTCGCCGTCAGGGGCGGGTCCATCGGAATTTTTGCTGCCGTCAGTATGACAGGACCAGGCAAAATAGCCGGCGTTTTCCCCTTCGGTGAGGTACATGTGGGTCACGACCCATCGCCACAGGCAGTCGAATTCCTTCTGGCGATTCATTTGTACGCAGAACATCATTGCGTAGGACATGCCCTCGGTACGGACGTCATGGTTCCCCGTATCCTCTATGTACATCATGTCAGGTCCGGCAAAATGGCAAAGGCGAACCCCCTCCGGACCATAGAACATCTCCTCAAATGTGCTTTCCAGCTTGTTGTCAATTTCGGCCTGCGAATATCCAAGCCGTTCCAGTCTGTTTAAATATTGCCCGCTATAGTAGGCACCTTCCATAATCATTTCAGCTCCTTCTGGACCGTGTAAGAGGTAACCGGTTTACGCGGTCTACTGATTTTGTGACTCACTATAGCAGGTTTTCTATTTTGAAGCAAGTGCAAAAAGAGCGAAAAAACGTTATGAAATCCAAAACCGCGAGGAATATAGCAAGAAATGAGAAAGGCACTTTGTAAAAACACCTTTTGCCAGAAGCCGAAAAATGGACGGGAACAGCAACATTTGCAAATCTTCTTTTTTCATTTCGATTTCCTAGATATAGTGGGCAGAAATTCTCCATTCAAAAAGCAAGAGCCCCATGCAACAACAGTACAAAAAAGAATTGCTTACAGATGCACATGTTTTTTTGAGGAAACAATGACAGTGATTAAAAATTGCTAACTTTATGCGTATGCCCCCAGATGCGGACAGAAAAATAAAAAAGCAAAATACAAGGAAACGTATAGCAAAAAATGAGAAGCACCACCGCGGTATAAGGCTTTATGATAAGGAAAAATATTACAGTTTCTACTTCTCTGCGATGCAGGCATATGACCGCAGTAACTTGCCACTTGACATATCTGTGGACCCAGGAAGCTTTACCGGTACCGATGAAGATCTGCAGATGGTTGCATTGGATAATGACACTTACAATACAGCGCAGTTTCCTTTCAACTGGAAAAAAACGTCCGGAAAGAAACCGTTTCAAATGGAGTTGGTATGCAAGTCACTCCAAATGGTTTTTAAAGATAGCGCATCCTTGGATTTTGGAAGAATTCGCGTAACAGTAGACGGGCAGACGGTTGCATATTATGACCCGAGGGAAGTGGGATGGACCCATTGCCACGCAACAATTCTGTTCGCAGAAGAAACCGCCGGCAAGCACCACATAGAAATCTGCATGGCGCCGGAGGATGAAGGTAAGACCTTCACAATCCTTGGCTTTGGCGTTGTGCGCTAATGATACAAAATAAGAAGAAAGGGGTACGTACAAAATGAAAGATCGTAACCAAAAGCTGGAACAATACCGGGAGCGGGCACGCGCGCTCGTTGCACAAATGACGCTGAAAGAAAAAATCAGCCAGATGCTCAGCTGGGCTCCGGCCATTCCGCGTCTGGGCATCCCTGCATACAACTGGTGGAACGAGGGCATTCATGGCGTGGGACGCGCCGGAACGGCAACCGTATTTCCGCAGGCAATTGGTCTGGCTGCGTCTTTTGATGAGGATTTGCTGGGACGGGTCGGGGAAGCCGTCGGCACGGAAGCGCGTGGCAAGTACAATATGTATCGCAGCTATCAGGATCGGGATATCTACAAGGGCCTGACAATCTGGGCGCCGAATGTAAATATATTCCGTGACCCGCGCTGGGGCAGAGGGCACGAAACCTATGGCGAAGATCCGTACCTGACCTCTCGCTTGGGCGTACGCTTTGTGGAAGGTATGCAGGGCGATGACCCGGACTATCTACGCGCCGCTGCCTGCGCCAAACACTTTGCAGTCCATTCGGGTCCGGAAGACCAGAGACATTATTTTGATGCCAAAGTTTCCCAACAAGATTTGTGGGAAACGTACCTTCCGGCCTTTCGTGCACTTGTAAAGGAAGCCGGGGTGGAAGCAGTCATGGGGGCCTACAACCGCACAAACGGTGAACCGTGCTGCGGCAGCAAAACCCTTCTTGTGGACATTCTGCGCGGCAAGTGGAATTTCCAGGGGCATGTTACGTCCGACTGCTGGGCAATCAAGGATTTCCATGAAGGGCATATGGTCACGTCCGGCCCGGTGGATTCTGTGGCATTGGCCGTAAATAACGGGTGTGACCTCAACTGCGGCGATCTGTACGCGTATCTGGAAGAAGCTGTGGCAGAAGGCAAGGTCAAAGAGGAGACGATTGATCGAAGCCTGGTCCGGCTGTTTACGACCCGCATGAAATTGGGCATGTTTGATGCGGAAGAGAAGGTACCCTACAACAAAATCGGGTATGATGCGGTAGATAGCCGGGAAATGCAGGCCCTGAACCTGGAAGTGGCCGAGAAGGTTCTGGTTCTGCTGAAAAATGAAAACCATACCTTGCCGCTGGACAAAAGTAAGCTGCATCGGGTCGCAGTGGTCGGACCGAATGCGGACAACCGTAAGGCTTTGGTTGGTAATTACGAGGGAACCGCATCCCGGTATGTGACGGTTCTGGATGGAATCCAGGAGTATCTGGGAGAAGATGTGCAGGTCCGTTACTCTGAGGGATGTCATCTGTATGCAGATAAGATTCAGGGACTGGCAAAATCCAATGAGCTTATCAGCGAAGTACGCGGCGTATGTGCGGAATGTGATGTGGTGATTTGCTGCCTGGGCTTGGATGCGGGCCTGGAAGGTGAAGAAGGCGACCAGGGAAACCAGTTTGCCAGCGGCGACAAGCAGTCTCTTTCTCTGCCGGGAAACCAGGAGTCTGTACTAAAAGCCTGCATCGAGAGCGGAAAACCTGTGGTGGTGGTGGTGCTGAGCGGCAGTGCGTTGGCCTTGGGCACTGCGCAGGAAGGGGCAGCCGCCGTTCTGCAGGCATGGTACCCCGGTGCCCAGGGCGGCCGGGCCGTAGCGCGTGCCTTGTTCGGGGAATGCAATCCGCAAGGTAAGCTGCCGGTCACTTTTTATCATTCGGATGAGGATCTGCCTGCATTCACGGATTATGCAATGAAGGGACGCACCTACCGCTATATGGAAAAAGAACCGCTTTATCCCTTCGGTTATGGCCTTTCTTACAGTCATTTTACCTTCCGGGATGCCAAGGCCGATGCTTCACAGATTGGGCCGGACGGTGTGGATGTAAGGGTAACGGTAGTCAACGACGGGCAGTACCGCGGCCGTGAAACCGTTGAAGTTTATGTCAAGGCCGAACGCCCTGGCACACCGAATGCGCAGCTGAAAGCACTGGCAAAAGTGGACCTTATGCCTGGGGAAGAAAAGTGCATTACGCTGCATCTGCCGCAGTGTGCTTTTGCTCTTTGCAACGAGGAGGGCATTTCGGAAGTGCTGCCGGGTGAATATACCGTTTGGGTAGGAGGAAGCCAGCCCGATGCACGCAGCATCCTGTTGACGGGACAGAAACCACTCAACATCCTGCTGCATCAAAAGGAGAAAGCTGTTATCTCCGACTGATGCCCCCCTGAACCATTCTTCCGTTTGTTGGAGATGATTTGATGAGTGATACGATTTACGCAGATCACGCAGCTACGACCCCGCTTGAACCGGAAGCCTGGGAAGCGATGTGTTATTGGCTTACTAAGGATTTTTCCAATCCGGCAGCCTTGTATCGAAGTGGAATTGCTGCGCATCAAGCAGTAGAGCGAGCGCGCCAAAGCGTGGCAGAATGCCTGAGATGCAGCGCATCACAAATCTTTTTCACATCCGGCGGCAGCGAAAGCAATACGTGGGCAATCCTGAGCGGTGCCAGCAGAGCAGGCATCGGTAGCAGAGAAGTTGTCACTACGCCTATTGAACATCACTCAGTCGGTAGAGCCTGCGCATCGCTAAAAAATAGCGGAATAGCTACATATACGTTGCCGGTCAGCGAAGAAGGGAAAATAGATTTGCCTGCCTTGCTGCGGGCTCTGGAACGGCAGCCCAGATTGGTGACCATTCAATACGCCAACAACGAGGTAGGCACGATTCAGGATATCCCTACCATTTCCACCCTTTGTCAAAAAAAAGGTGTATTGCTCCATGTGGATGCTGTACAGGCAGTAGGGCATATCCCCGTAGCATTAGACGGCATCGATTTTCTCAGTGCTTCCGCGCATAAATTTGGTGGCCCCAAAGGCATCGGCTTCCTGTATGCACGAAATCCTGCTTTGTTGAAGCCTTTAATTTTTGGTGGCGAACAACAGAGCGGATTACGCCCCGGAACGGAACCGGTAGCTCAGATTGTAGGGCTGGCATGCGCGCTCAAACTAGCCTGCAAACAGATGGAGCAGCATGCCGCATTTAAACGAATGTTAGCAGAAGAATTTTGCCAAATACTTCGTCAATCTTGGGCAGAAGTATATTTCAATAGTACCAAAGCAGGTTTGCCTGGTTTGGTTAGCGTGGGGCTGCCAGGCTACGAGGGTCAGAATCTTACCTACCGACTAGATGTGGCCGGCGTGTGTGTTTCACCGGGTGCTGCGTGCGATAACACAAGGAGCCGCAATGCCTCCCATGTATTGCTGGCCCTGGGGGGAACTGCGGCTCGTAATGCATTGTGTACACTTCGGTTTAGTTTTGGCCGGGCCAATCATTCCGGTGACGGAATCGAGGCTGCACAAAGGTTGGTGAAGATTCTTCAATCTATGCCCAAACGCCTGCTATGATTGCGTTCACAGAAACTTTTGTGCGAACCCTTCTAAGGGGGGGCGGACGAACAGGGAAGTTGCCTGTTCGGTGCCCATTATTCTTGCGGCGCAGAAAAACCAAGCCCCAATTTTCTGAATTCGCTGGGTGTGCAGCCAATTCAAAATGTACCGCTCGCCCTCCTTTGGAGCTGTAATGCTGTGCAATTCCCCTGAGCCGATGAACAGTATGTCATGGGGTTTCAAATAAAGAATTTCGTCTGCAACGGTCACATTATAGGTGTTTTTAATTGGGCAGATGATTTCCCCAGGGACATGCCAGTGTAACGGGAAGTCTTCCGCTGAATTGTTGTGATATAACCGGATGTTGGAAGCGAGTGTAAAGTTTACAGTTTCGGTGGTACCGTTCAATTTTTCAATCATAGCAAATTCCTCTTAAACGTGACGGCAGCCGCAATCATATGAAACTGATTTTCCTCAGCCAGAAAAAGGCATAACCATTCTTTCTCCACAAAAAGCCATAGGCAGCGTCTGAAAAGACAACCTGAATCAAACGCAAAGGCAGCCCTCTTTCCCGGCGGTCCCTTGGGGTCCGTCGGAAGAAGGCTGCCTTTGCGTCTGCAAGAATCAATCCGAAAAAATCGAACAAAAATCCAGTAAAATGAACATCCATGACTATCCGTTGCCAGACGCAGGATGTATGATAAACACAGAATCGGCGCTCAGTCCGTTTCCCCGAACTGTTTGCGATAAGCCTGGGGCGTAAAACCGGTCTGCTTGCGAAATACCCGGAAAAAATAGTTGTAGTCGGCAATGCCGATTTTCTGGCAGATTTCGCTGTTGGTCAGCTTGGTGGTGGTGAGCAGCTGCATGGCGTGCCGGATGCGCAGCTGCCGCACATACTCATGGATGCCGCAGCCGTAGGTCTGTTTGGAAAGCTCATACAGCGCTGTGCGCCCCACGCCCAACGCGGTGCAGATCCGCTCGCTGGAAAGATCTTCGGCCAGATGTTCCGATACAAAGTGGTTGAGCCGTTCTTTCAGGCTACCGGGCACCAGCCGGGCCATCTGGGCCTGGCACAGCGCCTGGGCCGAAAAGGAAAGCAGATCCCCGGCCGCGCGCAAAATGCGGTAGGGGGTGCGGGGCAGCTGCCGGTAGGCTTTGGACAGGTCCTCCTCCGCAATGCCGTACTTCCGGCACAGTTCCCGGGCCCGGCACCATTCCGCGTCCTCGTCTGCCCCCTGCACAATGTGGCTCAGCAGCAGATAGCCCACCACTACTCCGTCCACCTGGATGGGGGTGATGGCCTCGATCAGGCCGGCATGGCAGGGATAGATCAGCGTTTTGCGCTCCTGCCGGGCCTGGCGGCAGGCTTTCTGGTCACATAGCCGGCAACCCAGCGCCCCTTCCGGGGTAGCTCGCACCAGTTGGCAAAAGGCCGGCAGATCCGAAGGATAGGACAAAACATCCACGCCCCACTCGTCAAACACGACGGTGCGCAAACCGGTCAATTCGTAAAAATCCTGAAGAAGAACCAGCAGTTCTTTCTTATCGAAGACCGCACCCATGTCCCTCGCCTCCTTGTTTGTCCCTTTATCTGTATTGTAAATGGCGCCGGCGGCGCTGTCAATCTTCTCTCCATTCTCTATCTCACAGGCGGTGATCTTATGAAAAAAATTGAACAAAAATCCACTGCGCTGGGCATTGAGCTGGGCTCTACCCGCATCAAGGCAGTGCTGGCGGGCCCCGACGGTTCGGTGCTGGTCAGCGGCGCCCACGACTGGGAAAACCATTTTGAGGGCGGGTACTGGACCTACCCCCTGACGGAAGTCTGGGAGGGCATCCAGGATGCCTACCGCCATCTGGCCGAAGAGTATCAGAAAACTTACGGCGAACCGCTGACCACGGTGGGGGCCCTGGGTGTTTCCGCCATGATGCACGGCTATCTGCCCTTCGACCGGGACGGCCACCAGTTGGCCGCTTTCCGCACCTGGCGCAACACCACCACCCAGACTGCCGCCGAGGCGCTGACCCAGCGGTTCCACTTCAACATTCCCCAGCGGTGGAGCGTGGCCCATCTCTACCAGGCCATCCTCAACGGGGAAAGCCACGTCAGGAACATTGACTTCCTGACCACGCTGGCGGGGTATGTGCACTGGCAGCTCACAGGGGAAAAGGTGCTGGGCATCGGGGATGCCTCGGGCATATTCCCTATCGACAGTGCCGCCTGCGACTACGACGCCGCCATGATGGCTAGTTTCGATGAACTGCTGGCAGGGGCCGGAATGCCCTATCGCCTGCAGGACCTGCTGCCCCGGGTGCTCTGCGCCGGGCAGGATGCCGGATCCCTCACGGAGACGGGGGCACATCTGTTGGACCCCACCGGTACGTTGTCCCCCGGCGTGCCGGTCTGTCCGCCCGAGGGAGATGCCGGGACCGGTATGGCTGCCACCAATACGGTGGCGGTGCGTACCGGCAATGTGAGTGCAGGTACCTCCATTTTTGCCATGGTGGTGCTGGAAAAGATGCTGAAAAACGTCTACCCCGAGATCGATCTGGTCACCACACCGGACGGGGCTCCGGTGGCCATGGTCCACTGCAACAACTGCACCAGCGACCTGAACGCCTGGGTGAACCTGTTTGGCCAGGTGGCGGCTCTGTGCGGCACACAAGTGCCGGCATCCCAGTTGTTCCCGCTGCTTTTCAATGCCTCGCTGGAGGGCGCACCGGACTGCGGCGATGTGGTGCCGGTGAACTACTATTCCGGCGAGGGAGTGACCCACTTTGACGCGGGCCATCCGCTGCTGCTGCGCACGGCGGGCAGCGACTTCTCTCTGCCCAACCTCATGCGGGCGCACATCTATTCGGCCATGGCCACCCTGAAGATCGGGCTGGACATTCTCCAGGGGGAGAATGTGGCGGTGGACCGTCTGCTGGGCCACGGCGGACTCTTCAAGACTCCCGGTGTTGCCCAGCGGTATCTGGCGGCGGCTGCCCAGGCGCCCGTCACCGTCATGGAAACGGCCGGGGAAGGCGGCCCCTACGGCATGGCCCTGCTGGCCGGCTATCGGCTGGCGGTGCTGCAAGGCTGCCCGCTGAACCTGGCGGATTACCTGAAACAGAAGATCTTTGCCGGCTCCATGGGCACCACCCTGGAACCCCGGGAAGAGGATGTGCGCGGATTTACCGCGTTCCTGGAACGATACAAGGCTGCTTTGCAGGCGGAACGCGCCGCCGTGGAGCATTTCTAATCACAAAGAAAACAAGGAGTGTAACTGTATGAAATTCTTCATTGATACCGCTAACGTGGACGAGATCCGCGCCGCCAACGACATGGGCGTCATCGCCGGTGTCACCACCAACCCCAGCCTCATCGCCAAGGAAGGCCGGGACTACGCCGAGACCCTGGCGGAGATCGCCACCATCGTGGACGGCCCCATCAGCGGTGAAGTGAAAGCCACCACCACCGATGCCGAGACCATGGTGAAAGAGGGCGAGGCCATCTACGCCCTGGACCCCAAGCACATGGTCGTAAAAATCCCCATGACCGCCGAGGGCCTCAAGGCCATCAAAGCCTTGTCCGCCAAGGGCATCCCCACCAACTGCACGCTGATTTTCAGCGCCAACCAGGCGCTGCTGGCCGCCCGCGCCGGTGCCACCTACGTCAGCCCCTTCCTGGGGCGCCTGGACGATATCTCCCAGCGGGGCATCGAGCTCATCGAGACCATCCACGACATGTTCCTCAACTACCCCGACATCGAGACCCAGATCATCGCGGCCAGCGTGCGCAACCCCATCCACGTGACCGACTGTGCCCTGGCCGGTGCCGACATCGCCACCGTCCCCTATAAGGTCATTGAGCAAATGATTCATCATCCTTTGACTGATCAGGGCATCGAAAAGTTCAAAGCCGACTATGTAAAGGTGTTTGGTGAGTAATATGACAAAGGAAGAACGCTTGAAGCTGCAGATCGCAGCCTGCAAGGTGCGTATGGGCGTGATTGAATCCACCCACGGCGCCAAAGCCGGGCACCCCGGCGGCAGCCTGTCCGCCGCCGATATGTTTACTTACCTTTATAATAAGGAAATGCGCGTCGACCCAACCAACCCGAAATGGGAGGACCGGGACCGGTTCGTGCTCTCCAAGGGACATACCGCGCCGGGCCTGTACAGCGCGCTGGCCTACCGGGGATTTTTCCCGGTGGAGGACCTGCCCACCCTGCGCCACATTGACAGCTATCTGCAAGGCCACCCCAATATGAACACGGTGCCCGGTGTGGATATGTCCACTGGCAGCCTGGGCCAGGGCGTCAGCGCGGCCGCCGGTATGGCCAAAGCTGCCAAGTACCTGCACAAGGACGACGTCCGGGTGTACACCCTGCTGGGTGACGGCGAGATCGAAGAGGGCGAAGTGTGGGAAGCCTTCCTCTTTGCGGCCAAGTACAAGCTGGACAACTTCTGCGTCATCATCGACCTGAACGGGCTGCAGATCGACGGCCCCACCAGCGAAGTCATGCCCACCGACCCGGTGGATGCCAAGATGCGGGACTTCGGGTTCCGTACCGTCACCATTGACGGTCACGACTTCGCCCAAATCGAAGATGCGTTCCAGTATTTCCACACCCAGACAGGCGCCCCCACAGCCGTCCTGATGAATACTACCAAGGGCAAGGGCGTCAGCTACATGGAGAACCAGGTAGGCTGGCACGGCAAGGCCCCCAACGACGAGGAATACAAGATTGCCATGGACGAACTCAACGCCCAGATGGCGGAACTGGAGGCGCAGGCATGAGTGAAGTGAAGAAGATCGCCACCCGCGACAGCTACGGCGCCGCGCTGGTAGAACTGGCAAAAGATCACCCCGACGTGGTGGTGCTGGACGCCGATTTGGCCGCCGCCACCAAGACCGGTGTGTTCAAGAAAGCCTACCCCGACCGTCATTTTGACTGCGGCATTGCGGAAAGCAACATGATGGGCGCCGCCGCCGGTATGGCCGCCATGGGCCTGGTGCCCTTTGCCTCCAGCTTTGCCATGTTTGCGGCGGGCCGCGCCTTTGAACAGGTGCGCAACTCCATCGGTTACCCCCACCTGAACGTCAAGATCGGTGCCACCCACGGCGGCATCTCGGTGGGCGAGGACGGCGCCTCCCATCAGTGCTGCGAGGACTTTGCGCTGATGCGCTCCATCCCCGGCATGACGGTGCTTTGCCCTGCCGACGACGTGGAGGCCAAGGCTGCCGTCAAGGCCGCCTACGAGCATACGGGCCCCGTCTACCTGCGCTTCGGCCGCCTGGCTCTGCCAGTGTTCCATGATGAAGCTACCTTCAAGTTCGAGATCGGCAAGGGCGAACAGCTCACCGAGGGCAGCGATGTGGCCATCATCGCCACCGGCCTGGAAGTGAACGAGGCCCTCATTGCCGCCGAGCAGCTGAAGAACGAGGGCATCCAGGCCCGGGTCATCAACCTCTGCACCATCAAGCCGCTGGACGAGGAACTGGTCGTCAAGGCGGCCAAAGAGTGCGGTGCCGTCGTCACCTGCGAGGAGCACAGCATCCTGGGTGGTCTGGGTGAAGCCGTGGCCGCGGTGCTGGGCGAGCAGTGCCCGACGAAGATGCGCCGGGTAGGCGTGAAGGACGTTTTCGGTCACTCCGGCCCCGCCTGGGAACTGCTGGAGCAGTTCGGCCTGCGTTCCGACACCATCGTGGCCGCTGTGAAGGAGTTGGTCTGAGATGATCGCCATCGGCTGTGACCACGGCGGATACGAACTCAAACAGAAGATTCTGGCTCACCTGAAAGAGCGCGGGCTGGAATACAAGGACTTCGGGTGTGATTCTACGGCGTCCGTGGATTACCCCGTCTACGGCAAGGCGGTGGCTCACGCCGTTGCAGATGGCAGCTGTGAAAAAGGCATTGTCATCTGCAGCACCGGTATCGGCATCTCCATTGCCGCCAACAAGGTACCCGGCATCCGCTGCGCGCTGTGCGGGGATTGCTTCTCTGCCAAAGCCACCCGCCTGCACAACAACGCCAACGTGCTTGCTCTGGGCGCGCTGGTCACCGGACCCGGCCTGGCGCTGGAGATCGTGGACATCTTCCTGGACACGCCGTTCTCGGAGGAGGAGCGTCACAGCCGTCGGGTATCTCAGCTGGAGGAAGAATAATGTTTGAACTGTGTGCATCCATTCTGGCCGCCGACTTTGCCAATCTGGAGCGGGACATGCGGGCGGCCAATGCCGCCGGTGTGGATGCCTTTCACATCGACGTGATGGACGGGCACTTTGTGCCGGCCATCTCCTTTGGTACGGGCATGGTGCGTACGATGGAACGCCTGACCACCAAACCCCTAGACGTTCACCTGATGGTGGAAAATCCGCTGCCTTTTATACCGGAACTGGCCGAAGAAAAGGTGGAACGGGTCTCCGTCCATTACGAAATCCCCGGCGGCCCGGAAAAAGCCCTGCGGGCTATCAGGGAAGCAGGTATGCAGGCTGGACTGGTCCTGAACCCGGAAACCCCGAACGGGGCGGCGAAACCGTATCTGCACGGGTTGGATCGGATCCTGCTGATGACGGTATGCCCGGGCCGGGGCGGCCAGACGTATCTGGAGGGCAGCAATCAGAAGATTGCGGGCCTTCGCTCTCTTCTGGACCGTGTCGGCAGTCGGGCTGTGATTCAGATTGACGGGGGCGTTACCCCTCAAAACCTGCCGGAAGCGTATGCGGCAGGTGCGCGTAGCGCTGTGGCAGGCAGTGCCGTTTTTGGCGGGACCGTCCAGTCCGGAGTGGCTTACCTGCGGAGGAGCTGTGCGTTCTGATATTGAAGAGAATCGGAGTTCTCCCATATCCGATCTCGAGTAGAAAAGGCCATCCTGCCAAAACCGCAGGATGGTTTTTGTTTTGCCACCAAAACGAACGGCGCTTTGGGAAAGTTATGCTCTTCCTGATTGCCCCGGGATTCTTGCAAGAAATTCGAACAAAAGTCCAGTAAATCGAACATCAATGACTATTCGCACCGAGGGGGCAGGGAGTATGATAACATCAGGAGTACAGCTTGGTTTCATTTTCCAAGAGAGGTTGCCGCCAACCGGAAAAACGGTTTGCCGGCAAGTATCGTAAGGAGGTATTTACCCATGCATATGCAAGATTATGAATTCTGGTTTGTGGTGGGCAGTCAGTTCCTGTACGGCCCCGAGGTACTGGAAACGGTGGCCAAACGTGCCGCCGAGATGACTGAGGTGCTCAACGCTTCCGGCAATCTGCCCTGCAAGATCGTCTACAAGGTCACCGCCAAGACCAACAAAGAGATTGCCGACGTGGTGCGGGAGGCCAACTATGACCCCCGCTGCGCGGGCATCATCACCTGGTGCCACACCTTCAGCCCCAGCAAGATGTGGATCAACGGCTTTGTGGACCTGCAGAAGCCCTACTGCCACTTTGCCACCCAGTATAACCGGGAGATCCCCAACGAGGAGATCGACATGGACTTCATGAACCTGAACCAGGCCGCCCACGGCGACCGGGAGCACGGGTTCATCGCCGCCCGGCTGCGGATGCCCCGCAAGATCATCGCCGGCTACTGGCAGGACGAGGAAGTCCAGAAGCGCCTGGGCCGCTGGATGCGGGTGGCCGTGGGCGTGGCCGTCTCCCGTGACCTCAAGGTCATGCGCTTCGGCGACAACATGCGGGAGGTGGCCGTCACCGAGGGCGACAAGGTGGAAGTGCAGGCTAAGCTGGGCTGGCAGGTGAACACCTGGGCCGTGGGCGATCTGGTAAAGGTGATGAACGAAGTCACCGACGCCGAGATCGACGCCCTGATGGAAGTCTACCGCGCCAGCTACGAGATCGCCACCGACGACATCGAGGCCATCCGCTACCAGGCCCGGGAGGAGATCGCCATCAAGAAGATGCTGGACGCCGAGGGCTGCAAGGCCTTCTCCAACACCTTCCAGGACCTGTACGGCATGGAACAGCTGCCGGGTCTGGCCAGCCAGCACCTGATGGCCCAGGGCTACGGCTACGGCGGTGAGGGCGACTGGAAGGTGGCCGCTATGACCGCCATCCTGAAAGCCATGGGCGAGGGCGGCAACGGCTGCTCCCTCTTCATGGAGGACTACACCTACAATCTGGTGCCCGGCGCCGAGTACAGCCTGGGCGCCCACATGCTGGAGGTCTGCCCCTGCTGCGCGGCGGAAAAGCCCCGCATCGAGACCCATCCCCTGGGCATCGGCATGAACGAGAAGGACCCTGCCCGTCTGGTCTTTGAGGGCAAGCCCGGCAAGGCTATCGTGGTGAGCCTTATCGACATGGGCGGCCGTCTGCGGCTGATCTGCCAGGACATCGAGTGCGTGAAGCCCATTCTGCCCATGCCCAACCTGCCGGTAGCCCGGGTCATGTGGAAAGCCCTGCCCAGCCTGACCACCGGCGTGGAGTGCTGGATCACGGCGGGCGGCGCCCACCACACGGTGCTGAGCTACGACGTCACCGCCGAGCAGATGCACGACTGGGCCAACATCATGGGCATTGAGTTCGTTCACATCGGCAAGGACACCACCCCCGAGGGACTGGAGCACGACCTGTTCCTGGCCGACCTTGCCTGGAAACTGAAGTGAGGCACACTATGCTGGAAGAACTGCGCAAACAGGTCTATGAGGCCAATATGGAACTGCCCCGCCGCAACCTCGTGACCTATACCTGGGGCAATGTATCGGGCATCGACCGGGAGAAGGGACTGGTGGTCATCAAGCCCTCCGGCGTGGAATACGACGAACTGACGCCAGAAAACCTCGTGGTACTGGATCTGGACGGCAACCGGGTGGAGGGGGAGCTGAACCCCTCCAGCGATACCAAGACCCACCTGGAGCTGTACAAGGCCTTCCCCACCCTGGGCGGCATCGTCCACACCCACAGCCCCTACGCGGTGGCCTGGGCCCAGGCCGGGCGGGACATTCCCTGCTACGGCACCACCCACGCCGACTACTTCTACGGTGCCGTGCCCTGTGCCCGCCACCTGACCAAGGAGGAGCTGGACGAGGACTACGAGAAGAACACCGGCAAGATCATCATCGATACCTTCACCGACCGGGGCATCGACCCGGTAGCGGTGCCGGGGGTCATCTGCCACAGCCACGGTCCCTTCACCTGGGGCAAAGATGCGGCCCAGGCCGTCTACCACGCCGTGGTGCTGGAAGAGGTGGCGAAAATGGCCCTGCTGACCCGTCAGGTGGACCCCGACGCCGCCCCGGCGCCCCAGTACCTGCAGGACAAACATTACATGCGCAAACACGGCCCCAACGCATACTACGGGCAAAAGTAACGCAAGGCGTCTTGCATCCATAATTTCTGTGATTCCTTCTGCGCTGTGCGTAAGGCTTTCATTGTTGGGGATCATAACGGAAAGAAAGGCCGCAGGAACGGGAAAACGGTTTGGCATGGAACCAGGAAGGCTTTGCAAATAAAAGACGGGGGCCGGTTGCAACACCTTTGGAACAGCCTTCGTTTTCTGAAAATAATATTGATTTTTGTGTGAATCTGTGCTATTTTATATGTATCACGCTTTAGGGTGCCTCATGAGAAATTGGATGTGCTGAGGGTTTCACTTCAATGTGGCGGATGCAAAATGCGGAGCGGAACAGCGCAGGGGGTAACAGCCTGCATGGTCCCGTTGCGCCGCAAACATCGCTTTTTGCGGAAAAAGCGGAATCACATGCTACAGAAGATTTTTCGGCCACACTCTATTGGGTATTGTAAGAGCCCGGCGTTTTAGCAAGCGAAATGCCGGGCCGCCAAATGGTTACAATGGCAAAGGAGAACATCATGAGAAGAAAAATGCAAAAGGGCCTGAGCCTGCTTCTCTCAGCTACAATGGCGTTTGGTGTTGCTGCCACGCCCGTTGCGGCTGCGGAGGAGACTGGCGTACCGGAGGGCGGCGCCGGCGTTACAGCGGCGCTGCCGGCGGAGGATGCCGGCAGCGAAGCCACCTCTGCTGAGGAAACTACCCCGACCGAGCAGGCAACCCCCGCCCCCACGGAGGAAACTACCCCGACCGATGAGGCACCCGAAGCCCCGGAAACCAGCCCTGCGGCAACCGAAGAACCGGTAGAGACACAAGCGCCGGCAGAAACCGCAGCGCCGGAAGCCACCGCGCCCCCGCCTCCTTCCGCAGAGCCGGAGGCCACCGCCACCCCGACGCCCTCTGCTTCGCCGGAAGCCACCGCGACCCCGGCTCCTTCCGCGGAACCCG
>ERZ1090861.373-NODE-373-length-28081-cov-5.249732_pt1 | contig 28081 bp, 19 predicted proteins | sample MGYA00478482_ERZ1090861 | MGnify/ENA primary metagenome ERZ1090861 (study PRJEB33644, sample SAMEA5815744) | chicken gut metagenome | biome: Chicken; feature: Gastrointestinal Tract; material: Caecum | place: Ireland | collected 2019-01-01 | study: A study of the... | reverse complement strand
ATTTATAAATAATTTTGTGGGGTATACTTATAAATGTAATCGGCCTCCCCACCCAAAATAAAAAAAAAAAAATACAATCCACTCAAATGGTAAAAAGGGGGCCGGCGCTCATTTTGGCCGCGCGGACGATCGGAATCATCAGGTATTATGTATAACGTATTTATTGACGGACGGGAAGGAACGACCGGATTGCAGATTTACGACAGACTTATGTCTCGCAAAGATCTTCGGTTGCTGAAGCTTCCCGAGGAACTTCGCAAGGATACATCGGCGCGGAAGGAGATGATCGACCGCGCGGACGTCGTCTTTTTATGTCTGCCGGACGCCGCGGCAAAGGAATCGGTTGCGCTGTGCGGGAATCCGGATACGAAAATCATCGACGCTTCGACGGCGCACCGGACGGCGCCCGGATGGGCTTACGGATTTCCCGAATTGTCGCCCGTTTTCAGACAGGCGATTGCCGCCGGAAAGAGGATTGCCAATCCCGGTTGTCATGCCAGCGGTTTCATTTCATTGGTCTACCCGCTGGTGAGCGCAGGCATCGTGGGGGCGGATTATCCGTTTGTCGCGCATTCCGTAACGGGATACAGCGGCGGCGGGAAAAAGATGATCGCCGAATACGAATCGGAAGGGCGGGCTTTGGAATTGGACAGTCCGAGGCAATACGGGCTCACGCTCCGGCATAAACATCTCCCGGAAATGACGAAAATCTGCGGACTTGTCCGCGAACCCGTTTTCAATCCGATCGTGGCCGATTATTACGCGGGAATGTGCGTGACGGTGCCGCTGTTTGCCGATCTGATGAAAGTCAGGCTTTCGCCTGCGTCCCTCAGGGATTTTTACCGGGACTTTTACAAGGACGCAAAGCTCATTTCCGTGGACGGAGAAGAGCGTTCCTATCTCGGCGCGAACAATCTGGCGGGCAGTGACCGGATGGAAATTTATGCGGGCGGCAATGAAGAACGGCTGATCGTCTGTTCGAGATTCGACAATCTCGGCAAAGGGGCTTCCGGCGCGGCAGTGCAGAACATGAACATCGCGCTCGGGCTGGAAGAAACGGCGTTTCTGAAGGGAATAAATTAAGCGGTTTTGCGAGAGCAGAACTGACGGAAGGATAATTGGATTATGAGAAAGAACGGAGTCAATAAAGAGATGAAAGCGATCCCCGGCGGCGTGTGCGCGCCGGCCGGATTTCAGGCAAACGGAGTGCATTGCGGAATCCGCAAAAATAAGGAAAAGAAAGATCTGGCGTTGATCATCTGCACGAAACGTGCGGCGACAGCCTGCGTCTATACGACCAATCTAGTCAAAGGAGCGCCCATTCTCGTCACGCAGAAACACGTTGCGGACGGGTATGCCCGGGCGGTGATCGTCAACAGCGGAAATGCAAACACCTGCAATTCCAACGGCGTGGAAATCGCGGAAAAGATGTGTTCGCTGGTGGAAGAGTATTGCAGGATTCCCGCCGACGACGTGGTGGTCGCTTCGACAGGTGTTATCGGGCAGAAACTTTCTATCGATCCCATTGCGGCCGGTATGCCGGCGCTGGCCGGCGGGTTGGGAGGAAGCCCGGAAAACAGCCTTGCCGCGGCGGAAGCCATCATGACGACGGATACCGTCGTAAAAGAACTGGCATACGAGTTTGAACTCGGCGACATCAAATGCCGTATCGGCGGCATCTGCAAAGGAGTGGGCATGCTCTGTCCCAATATGGCGACGATGTTGATGTTCATCACGACGGACGTGAACATCACGCCGGAAATGTTGCAGAAAGCGCTTTCCGCGGACATCAGGGATTCGGTGAATATGGTCAGCGTAGACAGGGATACTTCGACCAACGACACCCTCTGCGTGATGGCGAGCGGTCTTGCCGGCAATGCGGTCATCGATCGGCCGGATACCGATTACAAGAAATTCTGCCGGGCGCTGCATGCGGTGACTTCGGCGATGTGCCGGAAGATTGCCGCGGACGGCGAAGGGGCGACCAAGCTCATCGAATGCAACGTCACGGGAGCAAAGTCCAAACAGATTGCCCGCACGGTGGCGAAGTCCGTTGTCTGTTCCAACCTGCTCAAAGCCGCCATTTTCGGCGCAGACGCAAACTGGGGCCGGGTTTTGTGCGCGATCGGGTATTCGGGCGCGGCGGTGGACGTAAACAAAATCGGCGTGTCGTTCGTTTCCGCGGCGGGGAAAATCGAGGTCTGCGAGGACGGAATGGGCATTGCGTTTTCGGAAGAAGCGGCGAAAAAGATACTCAGCGAAAAAGAGATCGAAATCCGGGTGGAACTGCACGACGGAAATTACGGCGCGACCGCCTGGGGCTGCGATCTGACTTACGAATACGTGCACATCAACGGGGATTACAGAAGTTGATGGTTGCGGCGCGGGAAATCCCGGTGTAAAAGTTGACAAATTGTTTTTCGTGTGCTATAATAAAAAAAATCAACGGGTGAAAAAATGATTTCCAAGCAGGAACAGGCAGAGTTTCTCGCCGAGGCGATGCCGTATATCAAAAAATACAACGATAAAGTGCTCGTCATTAAATACGGCGGCAATGCGATGATCAACGAGGAACTGAAAACTTCCGTCATGCGTGATCTGGTGTTGCTTCGTCTGGTGGGGATCAAAGTGGTCCTGGTGCATGGCGGCGGTCCTGAAATTTCTGAAATGCTCAGGCGCGTGGGGATTGAAAGCAAATTTATCAACGGTTTGCGTTATACCGATTCGGAAACGGCGGAGATCGTGCGTATGGTTCTGGCCGGCAAGATCAACAAAGCGCTCGTCAATCAGCTGGAAGAATGCGGCGGGAAGGCGATCGGGCTGTGCGGGATCGACGGACATATGCTCGGTTGCGAAAAAGAGAGCGAAGAACTGGGGTTTGTCGGAAAAATCACCGAAGTGAATATCGGAATCGTCGAAGATTGCCTGAATTCCGGTTATATTCCCGTAATTTCCACGGTCGGATACGATCATGAAGGGAATGTCTATAATATCAATGCGGACACCGCCGCTTCCGTCATTGCGGGGGCGTTGCAGGCGGAGAGCATGATTCTCATGACCGATATCCGCGGCCTGCTGGAAAACAAAGACGACGTGCATTCGCTGATCAAGCGGGTGTATGTGTCCGATATCCCTTCTCTTGTCAAACAGGGAATTATTTCGGGGGGAATGATCCCCAAAGTGGAATGTTGCAGAGAGGCAATCCGCCGCGGCGTGAAAAAAGTGTTCATCACAGACGGCCGGGTCAATCATTCCATTCTGATGGAACTTCTTTCCGACGAGGGCATGGGGACAATGTTCGTAAACGGAGACTGATTCGGCTGAAATCAGTCTCATTTTTTGAAAAAACAGACGTTTCGGGTTCAAGGAACCCCGAGGATAAAAAATGAAGTTTGAACAGATAAAGAAAATGGATACGGCGCACATTGCGTCTACTTATCGTCGTTTTTCGGTCGCTTTGGAGTGCGGAGAAGGCGCTACGTTGACCGATACGGACGGAAAACAGTATGTCGATTTTTCCAGCGGCATTGCCGTGAATATTTTCGGCATCAATGACGAAACCTGGAAAAACGCGGTGATTGCGCAGCTCAACAAAGTACAACATACCTGTAATCTGTATTATACGGAGCCGCAGGTCCGGCTGGCGGAACTGCTGTGTGAGAAATCCGGTGCCCGGAAAGTATTTTTTGCCAATTCCGGTGCGGAAGCCAACGAATGTGCATTGAAGGCCGCGCGGAAATACTCTTTCGACAAATACGGCCCCGACCGCTATGAGATCGTGACGCTGGAAAACGGATTCCACGGCAGGACGCTGGCGACGCTTGCCGCGACGGGACAAGAGGAGTTTCATAAGTATTTCGGGCCTTTCCCCGGCGGGTTCGTGTATGCCCGTCCCGACTTTGAATCGGTGAAAGAAAAAATAACGGACAAGACCTGCGCCGTCATGATGGAACTGATTCAGGGGGAAAGCGGCGTACATGTGCTGGATAAGAACTTTGTCAGGCAGATTACCGAATATTGTCAGGCGCGGGATATTCTGGTAATTATCGACGAAGTACAGACGGGAAACGGCAGAACGGGCTATATGTATGCTTACCAGGGATATGGTATTATGCCGGACATAATTACAACGGCGAAGGGATTGGGCGGAGGGCTTCCGATCGGCGCCTGTCTGCTGTTTGAAAAGACGAAAGACGCATTCGGCTACGGCGACAACGGTTCCACGTTCGGCGGCAATCCCGTCGCTTGCGCCGGAGCGGTCAGTATCGTGGAGCGGCTGAACGAGGAGCTCTTCCTCGAAGTGCGTGCGAAAGGCGAATATCTGAGAACATTTCTTTCCAAGATGCCCGGCGTCGAAGAAGTGACGGGACTGGGCCTGATGATCGGAGTCAGGACGAACGGGAAAGCGTCGGTGCGCGAGATTGCGGAAAAATGTGTGGAAAAGGGGCTGTTGGTATTGACGGCGCACGACAGATTGCGTTTGCTTCCGCCCCTGACGATCAAAAAGACGGAAATGGACGAAGGTCTGAAAATATTGAACGAGGTTATGGAGGTGGTTGCGAAATGAAACATTTGCTCAAACTCGGGGATTTGTCGCGGGAGGAAATTCTGGGGATTCTCAATCTGGCGGATCAGCTCAAATTCGAGAGAAAGAACAATATACACAAGGATTATCTGAAGGGCAAAAAGCTCGGCATGATTTTTCAGAAATCCTCGACGAGAACGCGGGTATCCTTCGAAGTGGGGATGTATGAGCTTGGCGGATATGCGCTCTTTTTGTCCGACCGCGATCTCCAGCTGGGCAGAGGCGAGCCCGTGAAGGATACGGCGCGCGTATTGTCGCGCTATCTCGACGGACTGATGATCCGCACGTTTGCGCAGAGCGAAGTGGAGGATTTTGCAAAATACGGCAGTATTCCGGTGATCAATGCGCTCACCGATTATTGCCATCCCTGCCAGGTGCTCGCCGATCTGATGACGATCCGGGAATACAAGGGCTCGTTCAAGGGGCTGAAAATGTGTTTTGTCGGCGACGGCAACAATATGGCGAATTCGCTGATGGTCGGCGCGCTGAAAACGGGCATGAAATTTTCCATCGCCTGTCCGAAGGGATATGAACCGGACGCCGCGCTTCTGGAATGGGCCAAGGAATACGGAGACGCGTTTGAAATGACGACGGACGTGAAGAAGGCCGCCGAAGGGGCGGATGTGTTCTATACGGATGTCTGGGCTTCCATGGGACAGGAAGAGGAAAAGGCCCAGCGTGAAAAAGCGTTCCGCGGGTATCAGATCAACGCGGAAGTCATGGCTTGCGGGGCGAAAGACGCGATGGTTCTGCACTGTCTGCCCGCGCACCGCGGCGAGGAGATCACAGAGGAGGTGCTGGAAGCGCACGCCGGGGAAATTTTCGACGAGGCGGAAAACCGGCTGCACGCGCAGAAAGCCGTGATGTGTAAACTCATGCGGGATTAAAAGAGGCCGCAGACAAAGCAGGTAAAAAGAAAAGACGGCGGAGAAAGCCGGGAGCGTGCGAAACGTCCGCCGGAATGCCGTCGATTTGGCAAAAAACCGTTCGGAATCATTCGGATTTTTCGGAATCTGAAAAATCCGGGAAGAAAATAAACGAAACAAGACGAAGGAAATCTATGAAGAAAACCAAAGTTTATCTGACGCTGCAGAACGGAAAAGTATTTGAAGGTTACCGTTTCGGCGCGGACGGCGAGACGGTGGGCGAGCTCGTGTTCACGACGGGGATGACGGGGTATCTCGAAACCCTGACCGATCCCAGTTATTACGGGCAGATCGTCACGCAGACCTTTCCGCTCATCGGCAACTACGGCGTGATTCCCGAGGATTTTGAAAGCAAAAAATCCTGGGTATCCGCTTATGTGGTGCGGGAATGGTGCGAACAGCCCTCCAATTTCCGTTCGGAGGAAAAATTGGACGAATACCTGAAAAAAGAGGGGATCATCGGGATTTACGGAATCGACACGCGGGAGCTGACGCGTATCGTCCGGGAGACGGGCGTCATGAACGCCTGCATTTCCTCAAAGCCGGTGTCGGGCGAAGATACGGCCAAACAGTCGGAGATTGCGGCTTATCGCGTGCGGAACGCCGTGCGGTCGGTGACTTGTCCGGAAGTGATGAAATACGAAGCCCCGGGCGCGAAGTTCACCGTTGCGCTCTGGGATTTCGGCTGTAAAGAAAATATTGTGCGGGAGCTGGTGAAACGCGGCTGCCGCGTTTTCCGCGTTCCGTCCTTTTATACGGCGGAGCAGATTCTCGCGCTCGATCCGGACGGAATTATGCTCACGAACGGCCCCGGCGATCCGGAAGAGAATACGGAAATCATCGGGGAGCTCAAAAAACTTGCGGGCAAAAAGCCGATCTTCGGAATCTGTCTCGGCCATCAGCTGTTTGCGCTGGCAATGGGCGGAAAGACGGGCAAGATGAAATACGGACACCGCGGCAGCAATCAGCCGGTGAAGAACGTTGAAACGGGCCGCGTGTACATTTCCAGCCAGAATCACGGCTATGAAGTGCTTTCGCAGACGGTGAAAAACGGCAAAATCAGCTTCGTGAACGCAAACGACAACACCTGCGAAGGGGTGGATTACGACGAGATCGGCGCTTTTACGGTGCAGTTCCACCCGGAAGCGTGCGGCGGACCGCACGACGCAAACTTCCTGTTCGACCGCTTTATGGCGAACATGGAAAAGGAGAAGAGCCATGCCTAAGAGAAGCGATATCAAAAAAGTGCTGGTCATCGGTTCGGGACCCATCGTCATCGGTCAGGCCGCGGAATTCGACTATGCGGGACCACACGCCTGCCAGGTGCTGAAAAGCGAGGGGATCCATGACGTCCTTTGCAATTCCAACCCCGCGACGATCATGACGGACAACGCGCTGGCGGACGAGATTTATCTCGAACCGCTGACGGAAGAGAGTCTCAAACGGATCATTATCAAAGAAAAACCGGACAGCCTTCTGGCCTCGCTTGGCGGTCAGACGGGTCTCACGATGGGTTGCAAACTGGCGAAATCGGGATTTCTCGAAAAGCACGGGGTCAGGCTCATCGGCACCAAACTCGACGCAATCGACCGCTCGGAGGACCGCGAACTGTTCAAAGAGACGATGGAGAAAATTCATCAGCCCTGCGTTCCCTCCGACATCGCTTATACGGTGGAGGAATGCGTGGCGATTGCGGAGCGGCTCAAATATCCCGTCATCGTCCGGCCGGCTTATACCTTGGGCGGCGCGGGCGGCGGCGTCGCGCACGACGAAGAGGAGCTCCGGCTGATCGCGCACAACGGGCTTATGCTTTCCCCGATCACGCAGGTACTCATCGAAAAATACATCGGCGGCTGGAAGGAAATCGAATTTGAAGTGCTCCGGGACGGCGCGGGCAACGTTCTCACCGTCTGCTCGATGGAGAACTTCGACCCCGTGGGCATTCATACGGGGGATTCGGTGGTCATCGCTCCGGCCGTCACCCTGGCGGACAAGGAATATCAGATGCTCCGCAGCGCTTCGCTCGCCATCATCACCGAACTGGGTATCGAAGGCGGCTGTAACGTGCAGTATGCGCTCAATCCCGATTCTTTTGAATATTCCGTGATAGAAGTCAACCCGAGGGTGAGCCGTTCTTCCGCGCTCGCTTCCAAGGCGACGGGGTATCCCATTGCGAAAGTGGCGACGAAAATCGCGCTCGGGTACACGCTGGACGAAATCCGCAACGACGTGACGGGAAAGACGTTTGCCTGTTTTGAACCGACGCTCGACTATGTCGTCGTCAAACTGCCCAAGTGGCCGTTCGACAAATTCCTGTATGCGAAACGGGAACTGGGCACGCGTATGAAGGCGACGGGCGATGTGATGGCGATCGGCACTTCGTTTGAAATGGCAATCATGAAAGCGGTCCGCGGCGCGGAAATTTCCCTTACCACGCTCAATCATAAAAAATTCGTCGATTATACGCGGGAACAGCTTCTCGCCAAATTGCCGGAACTTACGGACGAACGGCTGTTTGTCGTCTATGAATCTCTGAAAAAGGGAATTTCGGTCGACGAAATTTATTCGATTACCAAAATCGATCGTTGGTTCCTCAACAAACTTCTCAATCTCGTTCATTACGAGGAAAAACTTTCGCAGGGGACTGCTCTGTCCCGTGCGCTGTACGAAGAGGGCAAGCGGCTCGGCTATCTCGATAAGGATATCGAGCGTTTCAGCGGCAAAAAAGTGCCGTATCATAAAAAAGCTGTATTCAAGATGGTCGATACCTGCGCGGCGGAATTCTCCGCTTCGACGCCGTATTTCTATTCCACCTATGACGAAGCCGGTCACGACGAGGCGAAGCCTTTCGTGCAGCGGAGTACCAAAAAACGGATTATCGTCATCGGTTCCGGTCCTATACGGATCGGACAGGGAATCGAGTTCGACTATTCTTCCGTGCATTGCGTATGGACGCTGAAAGAGCTCGGCTACGAAGTGATTATCATCAACAACAATCCGGAGACGGTTTCCACCGACTTCGATACGGCCGACCGGTTGTATTTTGAGTCGTTGACGCCTGAAGACGTGCAACACGTTATCGACGTGGAAAAGCCGTACGGCGTGATCATCACGTTCGGCGGACAGACGGCCATCAATCTCTGCGCTTATTTCGCTTCGCACGGCATCCGGATTCTCGGCACTTCGGCGGACAGCGTGGATATGGCGGAGGATCGGGAGCGCTTTGAAGCTCTGCTCGAAAAGTATTCCATTCCCCGGCCGAAAGCGATCACGGTCATGACCAAAGAAGAGGCGCTTGCCGCGGCGAAGAAGCTGGAATATCCCGTGCTTCTGCGCCCGTCGTACGTCATCGGCGGTCAGAATATGACGATTGCGTTCACGGAGGAAGACGTCTGCCGGTATATGGACGTCATTCTGGCGCAGGGGATTGAAAACCCCGTCCTGTGCGATAAATATCTCATGGGTACGGAGCTGGAAGTGGACGCCATTTCGGACGGAACGGACGTACTCATTCCCGGCATCATGCAGCACATTGAGAGGACGGGCATTCATTCGGGAGATTCCATCGCCGTCTATCCGCCGTACAACCTCGAAGATACGATGTTGGAGCGGATTATCGAGGTGTCCACGCAACTCACGCTGGAACTGAAAACAAAAGGTCTCATCAACATTCAGTATCTGATCTATCGGGGTCAGCTCTATGTCATTGAGGTCAACCCCCGCGCTTCGCGTACCGTGCCCTATATTTCCAAAGTAACGGGTGTGCCGATGGTGGAGCTCGCCACGAAAATCATCGTGGGGGCAAAGCTGAAAAAGCTCGGTTACGGAACGGGGTTGTACCCTTCGTCGCCGTATGTGGCGGTAAAGGTGCCCGTGTTCAGTTTTGAAAAGCTCAACGACGTCAATTCCCAGCTGGGCCCGCAGATGAAATCGACGGGCGAAGTGCTCGGAATCGGAAAAACGATCGAAGAGGCGATGTTCAAGGGGCTTGTTTCCGCCGGTTTCAAGATGTGTCATCCTTCCGAACAGCGCCCGGTCGGCGTGTATATGACGGTCAACGATCAGGATAAGTTCGATATCGTTTCGATCGCCAAGAAATTCGGAGATCTCGGCTGTACGATGTATGCGACCAAGGGGACGGCCAAGGTGATTTCCGATCTCGGCATCGACGTCACGGTGGTGGACAGGCTGTCTGCGACGGACAGCGTCATCCGGCTGATGGACGAGGGGAAAATCGACTATATCGTCTATACCGGCAAAACGGATATGGAATCCATCAACGATTTCATCCGGTTGCATCATCACGCCATTCTGCTCGGTATCACGGTGCTGACGGCGCTCGATACGGCCAATGCGCTGGCGGACATCATCGCCAGTAAGTTCACCGAGGACAACACCGAACTGGTGGACATCAATCATCTCCGGAAAGAAAAGATGCAGCTTTCCTTCACGAAGATGCAGTCGTGCGGGAACGACTATATCTATTTCGACAATCGCGACGGAAAGATTACCTGTCCCGAATCGATTGCGGTCAATTATGTCAATCCCCATTACGGAATCGGCGGCGACGGAATCGTGCTGATCGAAAATTCCTCGGTTGCGGACGCGAAGATGCGGATTTTCAATAAAGACGGATCGGAAGGGCTGGCGGGCGGCAATGCCATCCGCTGCGTCGGAAAATATCTCTATGAAAAGGGGATCGTACCCCGCCGGGATATGCGTATCGAAACGGCGCGCGGGGTGAATGAAGTCAAGGTGTATTCGTTCAGCGGAAAGGTCAATTCCGCCAGCGTCAATCTCGGCAAAGCGGAACTTGCCGGCGCAAAGATTCCCTCCGTCTGGAACGAGGAACGCATTGTCGGGAAGCCCGTCACGATCGGCGGAAAGGATTATAAGATCACGCTGGTCAACATCGGAAATCCGCACTGCGTCGTGTTCAGCGAGAAAGTGGACGCCGTGCCGCTGGAAACGGTGGGCCCGGAGTTTGAAAACTGCGAATATTTCCCGGAACGCATCAATGTGGAATTTATCCGCGTCGTCAATAAGGTGACGATCAAGATGCGGGTATGGGAGCGCGGAAACGGAGAGACCTGGTCGTGCGGGACGGGTGCGGCGGCGGCAGTCGTCGCGGCCGTGTTGGGCGGTTATTGCGAGCAGGATACCAATGTAACGGTCAAACTTCGCGGCGGCGATCTCGTCGTCAACTATCATTCGGACGGGGACGTGGAACTGATGGGCAATGTCAAAACCGTCTACGAAGGAAAACTGGAAATCTGACGCAGCGGGAACTCCGCGGAAAGAAGGGGCGCGTATTCCCCGATTTGGAGTGCGCGTCCGGTTGTGCGGTTTGCCGTGAACGGGAGGAATTTATTTATGGACGTTTTATACGAAGAGAGCGCCGTCAATCAGAAACAGGCAAAAGCGTCTAAGACGTATAAAGTGCTCAATGTCATTTCATGGATTGTGCTGATTCTTGGCATTATTTGTCTGCTGATTTTCATTCCCAATATCCTCACTTCTTTTTCCAAGGCGCAGCCTACCGAGGATATCACTGCGGAGCAGATTGCGGAGGCGATCGGCTTTGCCCGCAGTTGGGCGTTTTTATCGGGAACGCAGATGGTCTTTTTCGGATTGCTCTGGTTCTTTCTCTATTCGATGAAAAAGCGGGTGAACGTCAGTTACGATTATACCTTTGTTTCCGGAGAATTGCGGATTGCGAAAGTGTTCAATATCAATCGCAGAAAGCTGGTTGTCCGCATCGATTCTGCGGAGATCCTGCAACTCGGCGACGTGGACAATGAGAGCTATGATCGTCTCCGCGCCGATCCGGGGGTTAAACAGGAGATCGTCACGCCCAATCCGGAGCCTGCGGAAGGGAAATTTTTCCTGTATGTTCTGGTCGGAGGCAACAACGGGAGAAAGATGTATATCCTCGAATGCCGGGAAGAACTCCTTGTGAACATACTCAAATTTGTCAAGCGCGGAACGCTGGAACCCGATTATGTAATGCAGGAAAAGAAAAAGGCGCAAGGCAAATAATCGGTCAGATTTCGGTACAGGAATCTGATCAAAAATTAAGATACAGGTATAGGTAAACAGAGGCAAGTCAATGATTTATCTGGATAATGCCGCCACGACGAAGCCCGATTCGCGGGCGTTTTCCCGCGCGCAGGAATATCTGACGGAAAAATGGCAGAATCCCTCCGGATTGTACAGGGAGGGATTCTCTTTGCAGGGCGAGCTGAAAAAAGCGCGTTCTTTTCTGCTTTCCCGGATTGCGGACGAGTCGGCGTATACGCTTGTATTCACGTCCTGCGGGACGGAATCGGACAATCAGTCGATGTTCGGATACGGCCGCCGCGGCAATGTCGTCACGACAGCGGGCGAGCATGCGGCGATTTTGTCGAGCGTTACCGAGCTGAAAAACCGCGGAATCGCAGAAGTGCGGTTTGCGCCGCTGAATCCGGACGGAAGCGTCGACGAACGCGCGCTTTTGTCCCTTGTAGACGAAAAGACCTCTCTGGTCTCCGTCATTCACGTCAACAACGAAACGGGCGCGATCAACGACGTCAATGCGCTGGCGCGCGCAGTCAAGGAGAAAAATCCGCGCGTTGTGTTTCACAGCGACGGCGTTCAGGCTTATGGAAAAATCCCGTTCCGGCTCGGCAAAGAGATCGACCTGTATTCGGTCAGCGCGCATAAAATCGGCGGGCTCAAAGGCACGGGGGCGCTGGTGCGGCGGAAATCCTTGCCGGTCCGGCCGTATATTTTCGGCGGCGGACAGGAAAGCGGGGAACGCAGCGGTACGGAAAACCTGTTCGGAATCAAAATGTTTGAATATGCCGCGGAAGAGAAATTCCGCACGCTTGCCGAGGATTATCAAAGACTCGGAAAAGTCCGCGAAGAATTTTGGGAGAGGCTGGATCGGGAAAGTTTTGTCCGCATTTCCTCGCGTGACTCCTCGCCGTATATCCTCAGCGTTTCCGCGCCCGGTCTGCGGGGAGAAGTGCTCCTGCATATGGCGGACGATCGGGGACTTATCGTCGGTACGGGTTCTGCCTGCTCTTCCAATGCAAAAAACAGGTATTCCCGGGTGATTCTGGCCTGCGGCAAGGACGAGCGCACGGCGGACGGCGTGCTCAGGCTGAGTTTTTCGCCTTCTACGACGGCGGAAGAACTTTCGGAAGCTTCGCGCATTCTCAATCAGATAGCGCGGGAACTGCGGGAAAGAATGGGGTGATCAATCCCGAAAAATCGGAAGGACGGACAACGATGAAAAAAGTAATCATCATACGCTATGCGGAAATGTATCTGAAAGGGAAAAACCGTGGCTTTTTCGAGCGGGTATTCTCGACGAATATCGAGCGTGCCCTGAAGGGGATCCGGCACGAACTGCGTCGGTACAGCGGGCGATATCTCGTCGAAGGTTTTGACGGGGCAGACGCCGATGAAATTGTCGGGCGCCTGAAAAAGGTGTTCGGCATTCATTCCATGAGTATCGCGCTGGAAACTTCCAACGATCTGAAAAGTATTTTTGAGGCGGCGAAAGCGGTCAGCCGTTCTTCGGGAACTTTCAAAGTGGAATCTCATCGCGCGGATAAACGCTATCCGCTCACTTCCATGGAAATCAGCCGCGAAGTGGGGGGGATGCTGTTGTCGCAGTTCCCCGCGCTTACGGTGGACGTGCACAACCCTTCTTTTTATGTGTATGTGGACATTCGCGAAAACGGTACGGCGCTCGTATTCGGGGAGTTCTTCCCCGGGGCGGACGGTATGCCGGTGGGCACGGCGGGAAAAGGGGTGCTTCTCATTTCGGGCGGCATTGACAGCCCCGTGGCGGGGCATATGCTTGCCAAGCGCGGAATGAGCGTCGAATGTCTGCATTTTCACAGCTATCCCTATACCAATTTGCAGGCAAAAGAAAAGGTGATCGAGCTTGCGAAAATTCTCTCGGGATATACGCTGGGGAAAACTCTGTATACGGTCAGCGTGACCCATATTCAGGAAGCGATTCACGAAAAGTGCGCCCCTGAACTGATGGTGACCCTTCTCCGCCGGTTCATGTTCCGTATCGCCGAGAAATTTGCGCTTCGCATCAAAGCGCAGTGCCTGATTACCGGAGAAAGCCTGGGACAGGTGGCCAGTCAGACGATTGAGGGAATGACTTCTTCCAATTCGGTCGTGGAAAAACTGCCCGTTCTGCGCCCTTTGGTCGGGTTCGATAAAAACGAGATCATCGAACGGGCGGTAAAAATCGGAACTTATGACATTTCCATTCAGCCTTATGAAGATTGCTGCACCGTATTTCTGCCCGATTATCCCGCCATTCGTCCCGCGCTCAAAGACATTGTCGAGGAAGAGCAGAAGCTGGACATTCCGGCATTGCTGGATGAGGCCTTTGCAAGTATAGAGAAAATAGAATTGTGACCGGAATGCGGTTGCAATGAATCTGAAAGAAACCGGGCCGTTTTGTTTTCCGGAATTTTGAAGGCAGTCCCTCGCCGCTGGCGGCGAGGGACTGCCTTTGTATCCGTACGATTGTTCCTCAGGCGGAGCTTTTTGAAACAGCGGTCAATAGTCCCACCAGTTTTTATCCACGATATCGGGTGGCGTATCGGGGACGACGGATTGCAGGCGATCGTCCGTCGTCACCGTGGGAAGAACGACCGCCTTTCCCCGGACTCCTTTATAAACGGGGATGACGGTGTATACATAGGTCTTTCCCCGTTCCAGGTTATCATCTGTAATACAGGAAGCATATTTTCCTTGGTAGACAGTATTATGTGTGACAGAATCAAAGCGGTCGACAATATATTCGTATCCGTCCGGCGCGCCTTCCTGTAACCGGATGCATACCTTTCCGTCCGCGTAGCGTAAAGAGGGGGAAGAGATACTCGGATGGGTGTATTTGTCCGATTTTACGCCGGGCAGCGCGCTTGTTTTGAACAGCTCGAACAAACGGGCCTGTATCGGGGCGGAATCGTCGGCGAGTATCATATTATGTGTGGCATAATATTCGTCTCGGTCCAGTTCAGCCGTCTGGATTCCGTCAGGGCGGGTGAAGTTTTCCGGCGGGCGATCCCGGTAAAGATATTCGTTGATTTTGAGGAGAATGTTGGCCGGAAGTCCGCCGCCCGTGAGATCGGTGAGGGAATTGTCGGCGTTGCCCAGCCATACGCCGACGACGTCTGCCGTCGTGCAGGAAACCGCATAGGCGTCCGTGTTGCCCTTTTCCGTTCCGCTGGTCCCGGTCTTTGCCGAAATGTCGAACGGGAGGGAACGAAGTTTTTTGGCGGTGCCGGTCTTTACGGCGGTTTTCATCATATCGTTGACAAGGTAGGCGGTTTCTTCCGAAAAAACTCTTGTCGGCCGGAAAACTCTTTTATAGGCGGTGAATCCGTCGATGACGATTTCCCGGATAAAGCCGGCGGGTTGATATTCTCCGCTGCCGGGAAATACCGAATAAGCGGCGAGCAGGTCACCGAGGGAAAAACCGTTTTTCATGCCGCCGAGCGCCAAAGCCAGCGAATAGTCTTCTTCCGGAATTTCCAAACCCATTTTTTGCATATAACGGGCGGCTTTTTCCACGCCGACGGAGTTCAGGATTTTTACGGCGGGGACGTTCAGGCTGCGTGCGAGACATTCTCTTGCGCTCACATATCCGTTGTAGGTATCTCCGAAATTCTTTGGAGAATAGCCTCCGAAATCTGTTTTCTCGTCGAGGACGGGGGTCGCGGGGGCGATGATGTTTTCTTCGACGGCGGGCCCGTACACCATCAGCGGTTTGATCAGGGAGCCCGGCAGCCGCCGGATCGCACCCGCCGTGGAATAATAGGCCTTGAAGCCGTGCGTTGCGTTGTCCAGGACGGCGTAAGTTTTGTCCGTTTCGCTCATCTCGCCGAGGGATTCCAGAAAACTCTGGGTATCGGGATCCAGCCAGGTGTAGATACGCAAAGTACCGCCGATGGTGAAGCTGTATCGCTCGGCCAGCGATTCCAGTTCGTCGAACACTCTGTCGGAGTAACTCCTGTCAAATCCCGATATCGAAGGAGTTTCCGGCAAAGGCGTTTCCAGGGCTTCCGCTTCTTCTCCGGCGTCGATATGGCCCTGTTTGCGCATGGCTTTCAGGACGGTTTTTTTGCGGCTCAGACAGTTTTCCGGGTGGCGGAAGGGGGAATAATTGTTGGGAGAGCGAACGAGTCCGGCGAGAATGGCGGAATCGGAAAGCGTGAGATCGGAAGGCTCTTTTCCGAAATAGAAACGGGCGGCCGATTGCAGGCCGAAACAACTGTGCCCAAAATAGATGGTGTTGAGATATTTTTCGAGAATCTGGTCTTTGGAATATCTTTTTTCCAGCTCTTTGGTCAGTTTGAATTCCCTGAGTTTCCGGCGGATGGTCTTTTCCTGGGAAAGATGGGTGTTTTTGATGAGTTGCTGAGAAATGGTGGAGGCGCCTTCCCGGAAGGACCGGGATTTCAGATTTTCCCACGCGGCTTTGAGCATGCGTTTGTAAGCAAATCCGTGGTGTTTGTAAAAATCCTTGTCTTCGGTGTCGATAAACGCCCATTTGGTCTGTTCCGGGAGAGTTTTCAGCCGGAAATTTTCATGAGGAACGACCGGAGAAGACGTGTGTACCGCTTCGTCGTATTTGTCGAAAATCTCTATTTTGTCGTCGGAAAGGACAAGTTTTTTCTCGTCGAGAACGGCATCGTGCGTGATCGCCGCATAGCCGGCCGTTGCCCCGAGGAATACCGCGGAAACAAGCGCGGCGGTTATCAGAAGAAATCCGGAAAATTTTTTCATTGCGAATAGTATTTGCGGAACGGGATTTTTTATGACGAAATCGGGCGGGAAGCGCGCAAAGACTTGATAAAATTTTCGGAAAAGTGTATAATGAAAGAAAAACCTAAAGACAGGAAGTTTATGGAAAAAAAATACCGTATCGTCACATACGGCTGTCAGATGAACGTACACGAATCGGAGAAGATTGCGGGGCTTTTGTACGGAATGGGCTACCGGGAGACGAAAGAGGACGCGGAGGCGGATATTATCGTTTTCAATACTTGTTGCATCCGCGAGAATGCGGAAAATCACGCATTCGGCAATATCGGCGCCCTGAAAAAACTCAAAAAGCGCAAACCCGATCTTCTGATCGCCGTCGGCGGCTGTATGACCCAGGAAACGGGAAAGGCGGAACAGCTCAAAGAAAAATTTCCGTTTATCGATATTATTTTCGGCACGCTCAATCTCGAGCGACTGCCCGAACTCATCCGTCTCCGGTTGGCAGAAAAGCGCAAAGTTGTGGAAATCCGGGATAAGGAGGGGGAGATAGTCGAAGGAGAAACGCCCCTTCGGACGAGTTATCCCAACGCCTGGGTGAATATCATGTACGGCTGCAACAACTTCTGTTCCTACTGTATCGTGCCGTATGTGCGCGGCCGGGAACGGTCGAGAAAGCCCGAACATATTCTTGCCGAAGTGAAACAGCTGGTGGCGGAAGGGTATCGGGAAATCACGCTGCTCGGGCAGAACGTCGATTCTTACGGCTCGGACGGGACGACGGGCATGACCTTTGCCGAACTTCTGGACGCGGTTGCGTCCGTGGAGGGAAAATTCCGGTTGCGGTTTATGACGAGTCACCCCAAGGATTTCGGGGAAGATGTCGTGAATGTGATGGCAAAGCACCGGAAGATCTGCCGGCTGGTACATCTTCCCGTTCAATCGGGCTCCGACCGGATTCTCCGCGCGATGAACCGGCGGTATACCGCGGAAAAATATCTCTCGGAAATTTCCATGCTCAAATCCCGTTTTCCGGAAGCGGAAGTGACGACGGATATCATCGTAGGATTTCCCGGCGAGACGGAGGAGGACTATCAGGCGACGGAAGCGCTCGTACGAAAAGCGGATTTCGCTTCGGCGTTCACCTTTGTCTATTCTCCGCGTTCGGGCACGCGGGCGGCGGAGATGGAAAATCAGATCCCCGCGGATATTCAGAAAGACCGGATCATGCGTCTGGTCGCGTTGGTCAATTCTCTCACGCGGCAGAAATCGGAAAAATACGTCGGAAAGACGGTGGAAATCCTCTGCGAGGACTACGACGCGAAAAAGAAATTATATCTCGGCCGGGACGAATTCGGCCGCATGGGGTACTTTGCTTCCCGGAACAACCGGATCGGCGAATTCGTCCGTCTGAAAATTACGGAAGCCAACGGCATTTCCCTGTTCGGCGTTCCTGTGGCGGAGGACGGAATTGTAGAACCGGATTTCCCGGAAGAATCAGACCGATCGGAAAAATCGGTTAAATCAGACAAAAAGACAGACGGCGCAGGCGGCGCAAACTGAAAAGGCGGTTGAATGTATGGCTCTTTCACAGATGATGCGGCATTACCTCGAAATGAAGGACAAATACAAGGATTGTATTCTGTTCTATCGTCTCGGGGATTTTTACGAGATGTTTTTTGAAGATGCGGAGAAAGTATCGAGATTGCTCGATCTCACGCTGACGGGAAAGGACTGCGGGTTGGACGAGCGTGCGCCCATGTGCGGAATTCCCTATCATGCGGCGGACGTGTATATCGCAAAACTCGTCGGAATGGGTGAAAAAGTGGCCATCTGCGAACAGCTTTCCGATCCCAAGGAAGCGGGGCGCGGACTGGTTGATCGCGACGTGGTGCGCGTGGTATCGGCCGGTACGCTTATCGACGACACGATGCTGGACGAAACCCGGAACAATTATATCGCCTGTCTGTTCAAATCGGGAGAGAGCATCGCCGTGGCCTGGACGGACATCACGACGGGAGAATTTTCCGCGCTGGAATTCAACGGCGAATCGGCGCTGGAAGATTCGGTCAATCAGCTGGTGAAGCTGTCGGCGGCGGAGATCATCTGCAACGAAGAAATGCTGTTGGCGGCCAAGGACGTCAAGGAGCTGAAACACGGCATACTTCCGGCATTTTCCTGTTATGTGCCGTGGGCGTTCAATGTCAGGCACGCCGAAAAAAATCTTCTGGAACAGTTCGGCACCCGTTCGCTGGCGGCCTACGGGATTGCGGGAAAAGATAATTGCATCGCGGCGGCGGGCGCGCTGATCGAGTATCTGAGGGAGACGCAGAAACATTCTTTAAGCAATATCAATTCCATCAAAGTGGTCAATCACGACCGTTTTATGGTCCTCGACAGCATTGCCGTGCGCAATTTGGAACTGGTGCGAAGCAACGGAGAAGGGAAGAAGTACGGCTCTTTGCTTTGGCTGCTCGACAAGACGAAAACGGGCATGGGGGCGAGATTGCTGACCCGCATGATTCTTTCGCCGCTCAGGGATATTTCCGAAATCACCTATCGTCAGGACGGCGTCAGCGAACTGTTTGACGCCTCCGTGGTTCGCATGGGGCTTGCCGACACGCTCAAAGACGTCAAGGACGTGGAGCGGCTTTCCGGTAAAATTTCCAACGGCAATTTTCTGCCCAAAGACTGTGTGGCGCTTGCCGTTTCCCTGAACGCGTTGCCGTCCGTCCGGTTTCAGCTGAGCGGATTTTCTTCGCGCATTCTCTCGGACATTGCGGACGATCTGCCGGACATGAAAATCCTCGCCGACACGCTAACGGCGGCAATCGTGGACAAACCGCCCGCACTGATGAAAGACGGGGGGTATATCCGGGAGGGGTATAACCGGGAACTGGACGAACTGCGCGCCATCGGCAAGGACGGCAAGAGTCTGATTGCGGAAATCGAAGCACGGGAAAAAGAGCGCACGGGGATCAAGACTCTGAAAGTAGGGTATAACCGGGTATTCGGGTACTATATAGAAATCTCCAATTCCTTCCGGGATAAAGTTCCGGAGGACTATATCCGCAAACAGACGCTGACGACGGGCGAGCGGTTTATTACGGCGGAACTCAAAGAACTGGAAGACAAAATTCTGACCAGCAGCGAAAAAGCGCTGAAGCTGGAAACCAGGCTGTATAACGACCTTCTGGATCTGCTCTCTCAAAATATTGAAAAATTGCAGAAGATTTCGGCTGCGATCGCGTTGCTCGATTGCCTGGTTTCGTTGGCCGCGGTGGCGAAGGAGCGTAAATATTGCCGCCCGGTCATGACGGAAGGGGGAAAACTGATGATTTCGGAAGGCCGTCATCCCGTCGTCGAAGCGATTTCCAAAGAGCGATTTGTGCCCAACGATACTTTGCTCGATAACGAAGAAAATCGAAGCGCCGTGATCACCGGCCCGAATATGGCCGGAAAAAGCACTTACATGCGCCAGGTGGCGCTGATTGTCCTGATGGCGCACATCGGCAGTTTTGTCCCCGCAAAAGCGGCGGAGATTCCTTTGACAGACCGGATTTTCACGCGGGTGGGGGCCAGCGACAATCTGATTTTCGATCAGAGTACCTTTATGGTGGAAATGACGGAAGTGGCCACCATTCTGCTGCATGCCACGAAGGGCAGTCTGCTCGTTCTCGACGAAGTGGGGCGGGGAACCAGCACTTACGACGGCTTGTCGATTGCCTGGGCCGTCATCGAATTTCTGACCGAAAAAATCCGGGCAAAGACGCTGTTCGCCACGCACTATCACGAATTGACGGAGCTTGAAAACAAGATAGAAGGAGTGAAAAATTACAAGGTGACGGTACGGGAGCTGAACGGCGCGGTGGTGTTCCTGCGCAAGATTGCCCGGGGCGGGGCCAATCGCAGTTTCGGCATCGAAGTGGCGGCGCTGGCCGGGGTTCCAAAAGAAGTGACTGCCCGCGCAAAAGGGATTTTGAAAACGCTGGAAAAGAACGACATCGCCAAAAAAGGCATGCTTGCGGATCGCATCGCGGAAACAGACGACGAAGAAAAACGTTCTCTTTCCGAGGCGGAAAAGATTCTGCTCGATACGGACACCGATACGCTTTCGCCCATGCAGGCTTTGCTCCTCATCAACGATCTCAAAGAAAAAGTAAAAGCGGAGAACTGATATGTCGAAAATCAATATTCTGCCCGCACAGGTATACAATCGCATAGCCGCCGGCGAGGTGGTGGACCGCCCCTATTCCGTCGTCAAGGAACTGGTTGAAAATTCCATTGACGCCGGGGCCACGGAAATAGAGATTTCCGTAGAGGGCGGCGGAAAGCAGCTGATTCGAGTGACGGATAACGGCGGAGGAATTCTCCGGGAGGATTTGCAGGCGGCGTTTTTGCCGCATGCAACCAGCAAGATCGCGAAAGCGGACGATCTCGAACATATTCTGACGCTGGGATTTCGCGGAGAGGCGGTTGCGTCTATTTCCGCGGTTTCCAAAATGACGATCACGTCCAAAGTGCCGGAAAAAAATTGCTACCGGCTTTGTTCGGACGGGGGAAAACTGGGGGAGATCGAAGAAGCGGCGGGGGACGACGGAACGGACGTCCGCGTGGAAATGCTCTTTTTCAATACGCCGGTGCGCCTGAAATTTCTGAAATCGGAAAAATCGGAGGAGACGGATATCACCAATTTCGTCTCGCGCTTTATTCTCAGCCGTCCGGACATCGCTTTCCGGTACTACGTCAACGGCAAAAAAGTTCTGCAATCGTTCGGCGGCGGGGAGGAAGAGGCGATCGTCGACGTGTACGGCGCGTCCATTCTGAAGGATTGTTACAAAATTTCGGCGGAAAAACACGGGGTTAAAATCCGGGGCTATATCGGGAATCAGAATTTTTCCAAGCCGAACAAGACCTATCAGAGCGTGTTCCTCAACGGCCGCTATATCGTCAACTCCACGATTTCCGCGGCAGTGTCCAATGCCTATGCCAGCTATCTGATGAAGCGGCAGTATCCCTTTTATGTGCTGTATATAGACGTTCCGGCGGAAGTGGTGGACGTCAACGTACATCCCAATAAGGCGGACGTACGCTTTATCGATAACCAGGTGATTTACGGGTGTATCTATTCGGTGATCTCTTCGGTACTGGACGGAAATCCCAAAGCGCTGGACTACCTGGCTTCCGGCTCGGTTCCGTCTGTGCAGTCCGTTGCGGAACCGGATTTTTCGGCCGGGCTTTCTTCCGGGAAAGCGGCTCCGGTTCGGGAGGTACCGGATGTTCAACCTGTTTCCCGCGCGAATACGGAGCGGCCTGCGGTTTCTGCGCCGGTGCGGGACGGGCGGGCGAAGGGATTCACTTCGGCGCTCTACGAAGAAGCGAAGCGGGAAATCGAAAAGGCAACGCCCCGGCCGACGGCGTCCGGAAAAGAACTTCCTTTTGAAACGGAAGAACGGAAAAATCCGCCTGCCGTGCCGAAGAATGGGGAGAAAGAGAAAAAGCGCCTCAGAAACACTTATTCCGATTTATTTTTTGAAAAGAACGTCCTTGAAGTCAACGCCCCGTCCGCCGTTCCGTCCGGAACTTCTTCCGGAGAGTCTTCCGTCGTTCCGACGGATCCTTTTCTCGAAAACAAAAAATTCCTCGAAGAGCGGGATAAAAAAGCGGCGCAGAGCCGTGTGGACGTGTCGTCCTGTTCGTATGTCGGCAAGCTGTTCAACACCTATCTTTTGTATGAACAGGGCGACTGTTTTTATATCATCGATCAGCACGCCGCGCACGAGCGCCTAATCTTTGACCGTCTCAAAGAGCAGATGCGACACCGGAATGTCATGCAGCAGCCCATGTTGCTTCCGTATGTTCTCAATCTCAACGCCTTCGAGAGCGCGTTTATCCGCGAAAATCTCGAAAATATACGCGATATGGGGTTTGATATCGAGGAATTCGGGGAGAATTCCTTCAAAGTCTCCGCCGTACCTCTGGATTTGCAAAGCATCGATCTCGGCGTCTTTTTCAATGAAATTCTCGGCGATGTGAGCGGTTATCGCGCCATAAAGCTGGAAGAGCTTCTGAAAGACAAACTGGCGACAGCCGCCTGCAAAGCCGCCGTAAAGGGAGGTATGGATCTGACGCGGGGAGAGGTGGACGAGCTCTTCCGGCTCATGGACGGAAATATCGGGCTGAAATGTCCGCACGGCAGGCCTGTCGTCGTGCGAATGACGAAGACGGAACTGGAAAAGATGTTCAAGAGGATTGTCTGATGCGCGTTCTGGTGATTTGCGGCCCTACGGCGTCCGGAAAAACTTCGCTAGCGGTCGAATGCGCGCGCGCGTTGGATACGGAAATCATTTCCGCAGATTCCATGCTGGTGTATAAAGGGCTGGATATCGGGACGGCAAAACCTTCTGCCTCGGAGCGCAAAGGCGTTGTGCATCATCTCATCGACGTGGCGGAGCCGACGGAAAGTTTCTCCGTGAGCGACTACGAGCGCCTTGCGCTACCGGTCGTGCAATCTCTTCTTTCCCGTGGAAAAACTCCCGTTATCTGCGGAGGTACCGGGTTTTATATCAATTCCGTTTTGTATAAAAGCCAGTTCGGAAAGACGGGTGCCAACCCCGAAATCCGGAAAAAATACGAGACCTACCTCGAAGAGAACGGAAAGGAGCGCTTGCACGCTTTGCTGAAAGAGTGCGATCCGGAAAGCGCTTCGCGGTTGCATCCGAACGATACGAAACGGGTGGTCCGTGCCCTGGAAATTTTTGAAACCACCGGGAGAAAGAAGTCCGATCAGCACGATCTTCTCGTCCCGAGGTTTGACTTTGTCTGCGTTTCCGTCGGCTATCCGCGCGAGGAGCTGTATGAAAGAATCAATCGCCGGGTGGACGGAATGCTGAACGCCGGACTGGCCGAGGAAGTCCGGTCTCTTCTCGAGCGGGGAATTCCGCTTTCCGCCCAGTGCATGCAAGGAATCGGCTATAAAGAAATGGCGGAAGGCATGCGGCAGGGGTGGCCGATGACGGAGATCGCAGAGCTCATCAAAAAAAACACCCGCAATTACGCCAAACGACAGATTACGTTTTTCAGGCGCATGAACAATCACACTGTTCTCAGCCCGGAACACGCCACGGCGGAAGAAGTATTGAAATTGCTTTGAACTATGTCAGACATATATGTTACGTCTGACATAATAAATGTAAGGAGTTAAAGAGGAGAGAGTTATGACGGCAGAAGAATTGATTTCGCAAAGCGAAACGGCGCTTAAAAAAGAGTTTTTGCGGGCGGATGAAATCAGCGAATACAATCAGGAAAAGGTGCTGAAAGCTTTTCAGGAACATCGGGTAGCGCTTCGCCATTTCATAGGATCGACAGGTTACGGGTATGGCGACGAGGGAAGATTTACGTTAGGCGAAGTATTCGCTTCCGCATTCGGCGGGGAGGCGGGCATCGTTTCTCCGGCGATGTTGTCCGGAACGCATGCGCTCAGCGTGGCGTTATTCGGTATTCTCCGGCCGGGGGATTTTGTCCTGTCTGTTTCCGGAATGCCGTACGATACCTTGCACGGCGTTATTTACGGCGACGGAAACGGGTCGCTGAAGGATTTCGGGGTTATGTTTGAATGTCTCCCGCTGACTCCGGAAGGGAAGATGGACTTGAAAAAGGCGGAGCAAAGAATTGAAGAGCTCGGAAATCGTTTGAAAATGGTTTATATCCAGCGCTCCCGCGGGTACGAGCTTCGGGATGCGTTTTCCGTGGAGGAAATCGGCGAAGTGTGCGCTCGCGTGCGTGCCTGTGGTTTTACAGGATGTATTTTCGTAGATAATTGTTACGGGGAATTCGTGGAAAAAAAGGAACCCTGCGATGTGGGGGCAGATATTGCGGTCGGTTCTCTTATCAAAAATCCGGGCGGAGGGTTGGCTCCGACGGGCGGGTATGTGGTCGGAAAAAAGGAGTATGTCGAACTGATCGGAAGAAGGCTCACGGCGCCTTCCGTCGGCAATGAAGTCGGCTCGTATGCTTATGGCTATCGACTTTTCTATCAGGGATTGTTTCTGGCGCCGCACGTCGTCAATCAGGCAATCAAAGGAAGTCTGCTGATCGGAAAGTGCATGGAATCGCTCGGATACGAAAATTTTCCCTCTCTCGATAAGACTCCGGCGGACATTACCCGTGCAATACGTTTTGATACGGCCGAACAGCTCTGTGCCTTTATCCGTTCGGTACAGGAGGCGTCTCCCGTAGACAGCTATGTGACGCCGGAGCCCTGGGATATGCCGGGATATGACAGCCAGGTGATCATGGCGGCCGGGTGTTTTGTGGACGGCGCGTCCATCGAATTGTCGGCAGACGCTCCCGTAAAGCCTCCTTATACGGCTTATTTTCAGGGCGGGTTGACGTATGAGCATTGCAAGTACGCGCTGAAAAAAATTCTCGGAAAACTTTTGCCGAAGGCGCAGGAAAGAGTGTGAGAAGCTATCGACGAAAAGGCAAAGTGTCAATTTTTAAAGGAAAGCAAAAAAGAGTAAATGACAGGGAATGAATCGCTCCCTCGCGAACGGCGGGGGAGCGACTCTGAAAAATAAAGGCGGCTGTGAAAAGCCGCCTTTGATATTAGATCAGGTCAGGTCGGATCAATACATTCCGCCCATGTCGCCGCCCGCAGGAGCCGCAGGAGCGGGAGGAGTAGGAATATCGGTCACGATGCTCTCCGTGGTGAGCAGAGTCGCCGCGACGGAAGCCGCATTCTGAAGTACGGAACGGGTAACTTTCGTCGGGTCGATGATACCGTTTTCGACCATATCGCAGAATTTATTGTTGAGGGCGTCATAGCCATAGTTGGCTTTTCTGGAAGCGAGGACTTTGTCCACGATGACAGATCCGTCTACGCCGGCGTTTTTCGCGATTTGTCTGATGGGTTCTTCCAGTGCTTTAAGAATAATGGTTGCGCCCGTCTTTTCATCGCCTTCCAATCCGGCCACCAGTTTTTTGACGTCGGGGATCGCTGCGAGGAGCGCGCTGCCGCCGCCGGGTACATAGCCTTCTTCCACAGCCGCCCTGGTAGCGGCAAGAGCGTCGTCGATACGGAGTTTCTTTTCTTTCATTTCCACTTCGGTTGCCGCGCCGACGCTGATGACGGCTACGCCGCCTGTAAGTTTGGCAAGTCTTTCCTGCAATTTTTCTCTGTCGTAATCGGATTTGGTTTCCGCGATCTGAGCTTTGATGGAAGCAACGCGCGCTTTGATGTCTTCCGCATTGCCGGCGCCGTTGATGATGGTGGTGTTTTCTTTGTCAACTTTAACGGTGGCGGCTCTGCCGAGCATATCCGGCGTGACGTCCTTGAATTCCACGCCGAGGTCGGAAGAAATCACCTGGCCGCCCGTCAGCACGGCGATATCCTGCAGCATTTCCTTTCTTCTGTCGCCGAAGCCGGGGGCTTTGACGGCAACGGAATTGAATACGCCTTTGAGTTTGTTGACAATCAAGGCTGCCAATGCGTCGCCTTCCACGTCTTCCGCGATGATCAGGAGCCTTGCGCCCTGCTGGGCAAGGGGCTCGATAACAGGCAGAATTTCCTGAAGATTGGAAATCTTTTTATCGGTGATGAGGATGTAAGGATTGTCGAGAACGGCTTCCATCTTGTCGGTGTTGGTCACCATGTAGGCGGAAGCATAGCCGCGGTCGAACTGCATGCCTTCGACGGTGTTGAGTTCGGTGTGCATGGACTTGCCTTCCTCAACGGTGATTACGCCGTCTTTTCCGACGATTTCCATTGCCTTTGCGATGAGGGAACCGATTTCCTTATCGCCCGCAGAAATGGAAGCTACCTGTTCGATGGCTTTCTGGCTTTCTACGGATTTAGAGATTCCTTTGACATATTTGACCGTCTCATCCACGGCTTTTTCGATGCCTTTTTTGAGAATGATGGGATTGGCGCCCGCCGCGAGATTTTTCAGGCCTTCTCTCACGATCGCCTGTGCGAGAACCACGGCGGTGGTGGTGCCGTCGCCCGCGACGTCGTTGGTCTTGGTGGAAACTTCTTTGACGAGCTGTGCGCCCATATTTTCAAACGGATCTTTCAGTTCGATTTCCTTGGCAATCGTCACGCCGTCGTTGGTGATGAGGGGAGCGCCGAACTTTTTGTCGAGAACGACGTTTCTTCCTTTGGGGCCGAGGGTGATTTTCACTGTATCGGCCAGAGTGTTTACGCCCGTTTCCAGGGCTTTTCTTGCTTCGTCTCCGTATTTGATCTGCTTAGCCATAATAGTTTGTCTCCTTAATAAATACTAATGAATACTGATGAATAAACTGCTGAATCGCTGATAAATTCTGAATTAACTTTTTCTTCCGGACAAGAGCCGGAACTGAGTAACGGTCTGGAAGAATTATCCGATCAATCTTCGACAACGGCAAGGATGTCGCTCTGTTTGATGATGGTGAATTCTTTGCCGTCCACTTTGAAATCGGAGCCTGCATATTTGGAGCAAAGCACCTTATCTCCCACTTTCACCTGCATCTGCACTTCTTTCCCGTCGATGATTCCGCCGGGGCCGACGGCAACGACGATACAGGTCTGGGGTTTTTCCTGCGCAGAAGAGGGAAGGAAGAATCCGCTCTTGGTCTTTTCTTCGACGGTCACGCTTTCCACGACCACTTTGTCGAACAACGGTTTGATATTCATAAGTGATGAAACCTCCGGAATATTTTTGTCCGCGTTTCGGCACGGAAGAGTTGTCAGAATTCTCCTTGCCGTTACGGACTGTAAATTTTTACCGTTATTATTATAAACCGGGAAAGAGGGAATTCAAACAAAAAAATAAAAATAAATGGAGAAAGAAAACAGAAAAATTTATTTTTAGGGAAGGGAAGCTGTTTTTCTTTCCGAAAAGATTGCGTTTTGAGGAAAAATGTGGTACAATAAAGGACAAACGGAGGAGAAAGGCGATGAACAGGACGGATAAATGGGATCGGCGTTTTATGGAACTGACCGAAACGGTCGCCGGGTGGTCGAGTTGTTTTCAGGAAAACCGTCATGTGGGCGCGATAATCGTCCGAGACAAACGGGTGATGACGACCGGCTATAACGGGGCGCCGGCGGGAATAAAGAGCTGCGAAGAAAAGGGCGAATGTCTGCGCCGCAAGCTGAATATCCCGAGCGGGACAAAACAGGAGCTCTGTTTTGCCGTGCATGCCGAGCAGAACGCGATTATCCAGGCGGCAAAATACGGTATCAATGTCAACGGCGCCACGCTGTATTGCACGCATCAGCCTTGTGTGATCTGCGCGAAAATGATCATCAATGCCGGCATTTCCCGCGTGGTGTACAGAGACGGCTATCCCGATGATTTTTCCTTAAAACTGTTTGAGGAAGCGGGCGTGAAAGTAGAGAAATATCTCGGAGCCGATGACGGGAACCCTTGAGGATTCCGCCGGAAAAGAAAAGCCGGATCGGTTCCTGCAAACAGAAAGCGCGAGAAAGTATAGAAATTCGCCGAAGGGCAAAAAGGAGCAAGTATGAATCCCATTGTAACGTTTGAAATGGAAAACGGGAAAAGTTTCAAAGCGGAGCTGTATCCCGATAAAGCACCCAATACCGTCAACAATTTTCTGTCGCTTGTCAAGAAAGGTTTTTATGACGGCTTGATTTTTCACCGGGTGATTTCCGGTTTCATGATTCAGGGCGGAGATCCGAACGGGACGGGTATGGGCGGCCCCGGCTACCGCATTAAGGGGGAATTTTCGGGGAACGGCTTCAAAAAGAACGACATTTCCCATAAGCGGGGCGTCCTGTCCATGG
>ERZ1090861.367-NODE-367-length-28344-cov-11.694546_pt1 | contig 28344 bp, 26 predicted proteins | sample MGYA00478482_ERZ1090861 | MGnify/ENA primary metagenome ERZ1090861 (study PRJEB33644, sample SAMEA5815744) | chicken gut metagenome | biome: Chicken; feature: Gastrointestinal Tract; material: Caecum | place: Ireland | collected 2019-01-01 | study: A study of the... | reverse complement strand
TTACGCAATGGGACGTAAACCTGATCGTGAACCATATCAATTCCACTCCCAGAGAGTGTCTGGGTGGAAGGACACCGTATAGTATGGCCTTGGAAACACTTGGAAAAGAAGCCTTAAACGCATTTCAGCTTAGACCGATTGCCCCGGATGAGGTAAATCTGACGCCTAAGCTGATCCGCTTTAACCACTAATCAACTGATCGAAATCTGCTGTCAGACTGGAAGTAAACATTTCACATTTTTTAGATGTGGCCGGTGGAATTCAGTCTCGCACACTGTTTTTCAGCGGTCCGTTTCCCATACCCAGAAATCAAGTATTTTTCGATGAGTTTAGCTAATTATAGCAGAAAACAGGAGATTTCGCTTAAGAATTTCCTGTAAAATCTGCAAAAAATATAGTATGGTGAAATTTACCTCTGCACTGGAATTTAATATTTCAATTTAGCTCTCAAATCATTAAATTTGCCGGTGTCGCCCCCATATCACTATGAATCCAGTCAGTTTATCGCCCAGCATACTGCAATCACCAAGAAAGGTTCCCGGTATCTGAGAAAAACGCTGTATCAGATTATCTTGCCGGTTATCAATCACAACAGGGTCTTCACTGCTTATTACAACAGAAAGTTAGCCGAAGGCAAAGGCCACAGATGTGCTCAGGGTCACTGTATCAGAAAACTTTTAAGAGTCATCTATCATCTTTTAAGTACCGGACAGAGTTTTGATTCTGCGTTACTGATATAGCTATAATTACAACCCAGCTTATTACAATAAGCCTTCTTTGGAAGGTCTATTTGTTGTGCCACAAAATCCATAATTATTCACATATTTTCAAAGTACATACTTTATACTAACTAAAATTCAATGTTTTTAAAAGACTACTTGATTTTTATATAGTTAGCTCCATAATTGTAGTGAAATAGTCTAAATATCTATCGACTACAATTATAGGTAAAGCTTGAGGATCAGTAAATCCGCAGGAATATTTGGCGCTTACGCTCGAATTGATATTTGATGGCGGATGCCAGACCGTCAATCCCACGCCTTAAGTTGGTGTACCCTGTTGCGATAAAAATCTTGTAAAAATCGCTTGCATCATTCGGCATGTAAGAGACCTCCGATTCTGCTTAGCAGTTCTGCAGAAGCAGTGTTTGAAATCTCCAGCGAAAAGGAGTTCTTTCGAAGGATCACATCTGGTCTGAACACAGCAGATGATACAGGGGATTGTTCCGGTAACCTTAATTCAACAAAATCAACCGACGGTTCTGCAGGTACACTTACTGCTGGAAGTGAAGAAGATTCTACTGTAGAAAGATATGCTTCTTCACGCAGCCTACGTTGCCAGTAAAAGAATGATTTGTCAGAAATACCATGTTCCCTACACCAGGCGGTTTTGTTCATTCCGCTAGCAAGGCATTCTTTTATAATCTTAGTCCATTGTTCGCAGCGAACTTTGTGAGTAATATTATCCATGAGATAGCCCTCCTAAAAAAACCTTAGATTTTTTAGAATAGTTGATCTCATAAAAACTAGCAAACGACACGGTACCGGCTATTGTGCGTTTACTTTTATTCCCATGTTACACGTACGTTATTATTTATCTTTTCCAAACATAAAGACTTTTCTAATAAATTAAATAGTCTTCCTAGAAAGTATCTATAAAAGATAGCTTTTTATGAAGACTATAATTAATAAGCTATTATATTATTTTATCACTTTATTCTGAACCATAACTTACAATGCTTAATTCAGTTTATTAAGCAACAACTTTTGCTAATCACTAGTTCTCAAAATCTTTTCTTGACAAAATCGTGCATAAAACATCTGCCATTATTCGAATTAAATTATTTTTATAACATGAAAAATAGATAATTTTTACAACAAATTACTGCTTACAACAATATCATATCATTTTATCCAATAACATATAAGTATTTTTAGTTCATATATGTTGGATAGCACATAACCATAAACCACTATATATAGCATTATAACACTGTTGTATCGGCTTCATTCGGTCACATCGGGGAAGCACATACAGAAGCGGATGTCCACCTGGTTTTTGTCTTTCATCACCGAGTTTACCTCATTCCCGATATACCGGGCCGGCTTCTCGATATTTAGTAATATTTCATCATTTAAAGCTAGTTTTCTCATAAAAACCTCTCTTGTTTTGTGTGTCATTTACAAAATAGCTTATCTCGTAGAACAAACTATTCTGATGGTACAATCCGTGATATTATATACCTTGTACAGGGGATCTTCAAGCAAATATTTCTTATTTCTTTCCACATTATTATACTGAAGTATCTCCATTATTACAAGAAAAGCTGCCGCATCTTATGGCACAAACCAAATGACACGGCAGCTGTTCTATTTCTATTTACCTATCTGTTCAGCCTCCACTGCCTCTGAATCTGTTCCCACCGTAAGGGTATAGCTTTCCCCGGACATAAGCTCCGGACTGCTTAGGATAACCGCGGCAAAGGACAGATCCGGGGTCACATCCAGAATAACATTGCCGGAGGAGTCTGTGAGAGTTACCTCTGTACCTGCAGACTGTTCGCCTACACTGACCGATATGACCCCCTGCTGTGCATCGCTGAAGGTCTGGGCCATCCCGGAAGCCCCTGTTCCGATAAAAGTTCCTCCTGTGATCTGGGCGGTTGTATCATAATCCAGGGTAGAGGTATCTCCCTGGGCAGGACCGGCCACTACCGTATATCCTCCGGTTATTTCCAGGGATCCGTTTGCATCAATACCGTCCCCGGAAGCAGTAATATTCAAAGTTCCTCCGGAGATCGTAATAGTACCGTCTGATGAAGAGAAACCTGGTCTTTCTCCCCCGAACATTCCGTCTCTTCCCCCCTGGATCCCGCTGGAGTCTGTGCCTCCTGCAGCATTCAGGCCGTCATCGCTGGCTGTGAGAGTAATATCCCCATCCTGTATCTCAAGATGAAGAGCCTCCAGCCCCTCATAGCTTTCTGAAATATTCATGGTGCCTGCCACCACTGTCAGATCTTCATCTGCATGGGCGGCGTCATCTCCCGAAGCGATTTCAAAGACTCCGTCTTTTATGGTAGCAGAACTATTGGAATGTATAGAATCATCTGCGGAGTCAATGGTAAAGCTGCCTCCCGAAATCAGCAGATCTCCTGCTGCTTTAATTCCCTTCATACTTGTGCTGTCCTCTTCCGTTGACTGGGAAGCATCCGTGGAAGAATCTCCCGCTTCAGATGAACTTTCTGTGGAAAGATTTTCTGCGGAAACAGAAATCTGTGCCGGAGAAACGATTTCGGAAGGACTGGCATCCCCGCTCTCGCCGCGGCCGCCGGTTCTGTCCGGAGTCTGGCCGCCGCCTCCCTGGCCGTTTTCTGCAGGACTGCTGCCTCCCGGACCACCGTCTCCCCGGAAGTCCCCCCAGGAATCTGAGGATTCTTTTGTTCCGTTTTCGCTGCCTCCTCCTGCCTGGATCTGGAAAGTTCCCGCTGAAATCTGCATATAGGACCCGGCGCTGATGCCATCTCCCTCTGCCTCCACAGCTATCGTCCCATCAGAAATATAAACAAATCCCAGAGAAGTATCCTCGTCATTTTCTGCGTGGATACCGTCCTTGCCTGCAGTTACAGTAAGCTGGCTGTCGCCGGTAATCCTTATGCTGTCATTTGCTTTCAATCCATGGGAAGCTGCTGTAATATTACAGGTTCCGCCGGTGATCGCCAGATCATCATTGGATACGATCCCATGGCCTCCGGGAGAGGATATGGTAAGAGAGCCGGTGCCGTTCAAAGTCAGGTCCTGTTTTGAATAAATAACAGAGTCAATATTGCTGTCATCAATGGCAGTATAAGTTCCGCTGTTGGAAAGGGTATTTTCACTGTCTTCCGCCAGGGTGAGGAACACCTTGTCCCCCTCCAGAACATACAGAGGCGCAGAAGTTTCACTGTTGATCTCCACCCCGTCAAAGATCAGCCGGACCTTGGCGGTATCGGTCGCATTGACTATGATCATCCCGTCGCTTAAGGTTCCTGAGATCCGATAAGTTCCTTCCTCTGTTATGGTTATTGTTCCATCTGAAATCTCTACACTGTCTGAGCTGGAAGAGGCGGAAGTGCCGCTTAATGTAACAGACACACAGTCCTCCTCCTGGTAATCTTCTTCATAGTCTCTGTCTGTAAACATATCTTCATCGTTCTGTTCTTCCACAGATACCGACTGGCTCTCTTCTTCTGCATCGGCTGTATTTTCCGGATTTTCCTCTGTCTCCTGACCACTGTCTGAAGTACTGCCCCTGCTCAGGCTTCCGCAGCCGAAACCGGCAGACAATGTGAGAAGCAGGGCCACTAAAAGAACCAGCTTTTTTTTCATAAGGCAAAATCTCCTTTCACTAAAGCTCCGTTACGGCAGTTTCCTGTCTGGAAACTGCAATTTCCAGATTTCCGTTTCTACACCGGATCTTATCGATCATTTCTTTCTCTTTGGCTGCATCCCGAAGAGTTATATGATAAGTCAGCCGGAACAGACTTCCCATGTTGGTGGTCTTTACTCCGATCAGTTCATGGGAAACGGCATATTCCTGAAAAATATCATCAAAAATTTCCGTATAGTCCAGATCCTCCGGAATGGTTATGGCGAAGGTCTTATAAACCGCTCCATTCTTTTTGGCTCCGAAATCAAGGCGGTTATACAGCATAAAGATCAGGCTTAAAACCAGGGTGAACAGCACTGCAAATCCCAGATACCCCATCCCTGTGATCAGACCTGCTCCCATGGCAAGGAACAAGGTGCAGATCTCCCTGGCCGTGCCGGGAACAGACCGGAAACGTACCAGGTTGAAGGCTCCCGCAACTGCTACGCCTGTCCCCACATTGCCGTTGACCATCATAATCACCACGCACACCACCGCAGGCAGCAGGGCCAAAGTCACTACAAAGCTTTGGGTATACCGGGTGCGATACATATAAGCAAAGGTCATGACAAGACCCAGGATCAGTGCCGTTGCCAGGCACAGTATAAAGGCTCTCAAACTGATCACCTGGGTAGGATCTGTGTCAAATATTCCTTGAAAGACTGTTTCCGGCATAATGAGATACCTCCTGTTTCAATTTTGGATAGATCATAGACTGATAAGCAGTTCCATATTTGGAAAAAGAAGTTTTATAAATGTGTTCTTCTGAAAGTATATGGACCATCCACAGAGGAATTCCCCCTGAACACTTAATCTCCATCAGGACACTGTCCTTAGGAAGGATAGGCGTACCGTAGACTTCCGACTCCAGGGACAGGTCTTCCTGCCGGCACAGGATTTTTTCATCAAAGGTCACCCGGAAGCCGGGATCCTCTTTGGAATAGTAGGCTTCCCTCTCGTAGGAAAGAAACACTGTCGGACGAAGATCTTCATAATACTGAAAGAAATAATCTATCTCTTCAGATATCTGGCTTTCCCGGCCGCAACGGCATTGTCCCGATGCCCATTCCATGGCTTCTTTTTCCGTAAGAGGTATCCTCCGTTTGTATACCGTCTTCTTGTACTTTTTCTTCAGTTCCACAAAAACCGTACTTTCAGGCATGGCCCGGCTGTAGCTCCGGATCCGCAGTTTTTCTTTATAAGCAGGCTTTTCTATAGAATGGCGGATCAGCCGGTATGTATCTGTGTCAAAATACAGATTCCGAATCGTGGTCCGTCCATACGGATCCAGCTCCATATAGGGTTCCATGGCCTCATCTTCGGATAGACATAGCTCTCCACATAATGGTGCAGAAGGTCACGGTTTTCTTCTGTCATATCCCTGTAGCTGGCCAGATAGATCGTACAGAAAGTCCCAGCCAGAAGAAGGACCAGAATCAGCATGATGGACGCCACGATCTTTCTTTTGGATTTTTTAAACATTTTCATACCTCAATTCATAACCGATCCCACGGACTGCTTTGATCGCTGTTTTTGCCTTCACAAAATGAAGCTTTTTCCGGACAAAAGAAATATAAACTTCCACATTGTTGTATTCTGTATCACTGTCATAGCCCCAGACTTTCAGAGCGATCTGTTCTCTGGTAAGAATCTGCCCCTGATTAGAAATCAGGTATTCCAGAATACGTAATTCTTTCTCGCTGAGTCGCACACGGTTTTCCCCGGAGGACAGGAAGGAACCTGCAGGATTCAGGGAAATGTCCCCAAAGGTCAGGGTTCCGTCCGGAGAATGGATATTTCTGCGGCCAAGGGCCCGTATCCTGGCCAGAAGCTCTTTTGGCATAAATGGTTTCGTAAGATAATCGTCGGCCCCGCAGTCCAGACCTGTTACCTTGTCGTCCACATCGCTTTTTGCCGTCAGCATAAGAATCGGCGTCCGGATCCCTTGGCGCCTTGCCTCCTTTGTGATTTCAAATCCATTTTTCCCGGGCAGCATCACATCCAGAATTGCCACGTCATAGACATCCGTTTCTATGGCATATAGTCCCTGGATCCCATCCCCCCAGTGATCCACCTCATAGTTTTCCTGACGCAGTATTTCGCACAAAGCCTGGGCCATTCTCTCTTCATCTTCTACAAGTAATATTCTCATCTTCCACCTCTCTCATCTGCAATCTTCCCTGCTGTATAGTTTTCAGCGCCGCTTCGGTTCTGCTATTATTCTATATAGTATACAAAAAAGATTGAAGCAATATTGAATTTTATAAAAAAACAGCGGCAAAACAGATTCTAATCTGATGCCGCTGTCGGTAAATGCCTTTATGGAACTACCACGATATTTTCATATTTCTGAAAGCTTTCATCTGGAAGCCTGTCTGTAAGAATAAGCCCTTCTTCAAACCCTCCGAAAGTTACCGGACTCGTATGGTAGAACTTGCTGCTGTCACAGAGGATATACGCCTGTTGAGTGTGTGCCAGAGCGCATTTCTTTATCATAGCCTCATTGATATCCGGAGTGGAAAATCCTGAAGAAGGACTGGCTCCGTTGGCTCCCCAGAAGCCTTTGGTAAAGTTAAATTTTTTTAGATTTACATAAGCCTCGTTCCCCACAATAGCCTCTGTAGCTGCCTTCACCTCTCCGCCAATCAATATCACCCGGAATCCATTCTCCGCCAGACGAAGGGCATGGGAAACGGCATTGGTAACAAAAGCCGCAGAACGTTCTGTAAGATAAGGGATCATGGCTCCTGTAGTAGTGCCTGCATCCAGGTAAACAAAGTCCTCCGGCTCCACAAGAGAAGCCGCATATCTTCCGATCCGGTTTTTCTCCTCACGATAGAGTTCCCGCCTTTGAGATACCTGCTCTTCTCTAAGCATGACCCGTCCTTCAGGCCTCACCGCCCCTCCAAAGACTTTGGTAAGCACTCCTTTTTTATCCAGTGCATTCAGGTCCCGGCGTATGGTGGACTCTGATGTGTGAAAATACTCTTTCAGCTCCTGAAGAGTGACACTTCCTTTCTGATTCAGAAGCCGAAGGATTTCTTCCTGTCGCTGTTCCGTCAGCATATGCTTTCCCCCTTAGAAAATTTTGTTGTGCCTTCTGCTGCCTCTTATTCTACACAACTTTCTTTTTGAGGGCAACTGTTTTCCCTATCTTCCTCCGCTGACAGATTCCTTTCTTCTATGCTTCTGCCTTCTTTAGCACACCCAGAAGCAGTGCGCCGATCACAGTGCCTGCCACCAGAGATATCAGATACATCAGGGGGTTCTCCACTACCGGAAATACGAAAATACCTCCATGGGGAGCCATAAGCGTACAGCCAAAGGCCATAGACAGGGCTCCGGAGACTGCAGACCCGATCATACAGGAAGGCAACACATGAAGAGGATCGGAAGCAGCATAGGGAATGGCACCTTCTGTTATAAAGGCCAGCCCCATAATAAAGTTTACAGGCCCGGATTCTCTCTCCTGTTTTGTAAACTTATTTTTAAACAGCAAAGTTGCCAGGGCAATGGCACATGGAGGCACCATACCACCGATCATAACAGCTGCCATAATATCATAATTCCCTGCAGCAATAGAAGCTGTTCCAAATACATAGGCTGCTTTATTAAAAGGTCCGCCCATATCAATGGACATCATTCCTGCCACAATAATTCCCAGAAGGATCTTGCTTCCTCCTCCCATATTTGTCAAACCTGTATTTAACGCTGTATTCAATGCACCGATGGGAGGCTCTATCACAAAGTTCATGATCAGCCCCATAAACAGAATCCCAAAGAAAGGATATAAAAGTACCGGAGCGATTTTTTCAATAGATGCCGGCAGTCTGTCAAAAACCTTTTTCAGAAGAACAATAAGATAACCGGCAATAAATCCTGCTGCCAGGGCGCCCAGAAATCCTGATTTCCCGTTGGCAGCAATCATTCCGCCTACAAATCCCACAGCCAGACCTGGACGGTCCCCAATACTCATGGCAATAAAGCCTGCCAGCACCGGAAGCATGAATCCAAAAGCTACATTTCCAATCTCTCGGAGCTGAGCGGCTACAGGGGTAATAGAACCGAAGTTTGCCCTGGCTTCCTGGGAAAGAGTATTCATATCCACACTCAGACCATCAATCAGGAAGGCCAAAGCGATCAGGATGCCTCCCCCTACCACAAAAGGCAGCATATGGGAAACACCGTTCATCAGCTGGGTATATACCTTATGCCCTGCCCCTCCTGCTGAACTATTCTTTCTCTCTGTCTTCGGACTGTCTGAGTGGTAGATCGGAGCGTCCTGCCTCATGGCTCTGTCCATCAGCTGCTCCGCCTTGCTGATACCGTCAGACACCGGGCATTCGATAAGATGCTTACCGTCAAATCTCTCCATAGGCACATTGGCATCTGCAGCAACGATCACGCAGTCCGCCTCTTCGATTTCTGTTTCTGTCAATACGTTTTTAGCCCCTCCGGATCCCCTGGTCTCTACTTTAATCCGGCAATTCTTTTTCCTGGCCGCTTTTTCCAGCCCTTCTGCAGCCATATAGGTATGAGCGATTCCTGTAGGGCAGGAAGTCACCGCAACGATCCTGCAGACTTTTCCAGATGAATCTTCCAGGGTCTGAGAAGCCAGCTGTTCATTCAGATCCGGCTTTTCTTCATCTGCCTTGTCCACGATTTTCAGGAATTCTTCTACTGTGGAAGCATTCTGAAGGTTCTGAACAAACGTTTCATCCATCAGCAGTGTAGAAAGCTTGCTCAGCACGTCCAGATGTATATTGTCCCGGGTGTTCGGAGCAGCAATAAGAAAAATCAGATGAACCGGCTCCCCATCCAGCGCATCAAAATCCACACCATCTTTTACTACCATAGCTGCAAGGCCGGGTCGTATAACGGAATCTCCTTTTCCATGAGGGATCGCAATCCCTTCTCCTACGCCTGTGGTGCTTTCCTCCTCTCTTGCATACACCTGCTGACGGTAAGCTTCCTTGTCCCGTATTTTTCCGCTTTTTACCATCAGTTCTACCATCTGGTCAAGAGCTTCCTTTTTGGTTGCAGGAGCACCTGTCAGAGAAATACTCCTGGGATCCAGCAATTCTGTAATTCTCATATCTTTTTCTCCCTTCTATTTGTATATCACAGACTGTTTTACATGTCTGTAAACTTCTTCCACTTCTTCCTTTGTGGCCAGATTCTCCGAAAAAGCGCTGGCGCTCCCTGCAGAGACTCCCATACAGAATGCATATTCATAATCTTCCTTCGCAAGCCATCCTGCCAGAAAACCAGCCACCATAGAATCTCCTGCCCCTACAGCATTAACCAATTCTCCTTTTGGAGCAGGAAGCATGTAGACCTCCCCGGTTTCATCAAGGAGTACCGCACCCTGTCCTGCCATGGAAACCAGTACATTCCTCGCCCCTTTCTCCTGCATCTTTCTGGCATATGGGACCACATCTTCTCTGTTCTCCAACTTCACATTAAAAATTGCCCCCAATTCATGATTATTAGGTTTAATTAAAAAAGGCCTGTATTCCAAAACATTAAGTAAAAGCTCTCCGGTAGCATCTACCACTGCCAGAATTCCTTGTCCCTCCAGTCGTCTGAGTATATCCCTGTAAATAGACTCCGACATTGTCTTTGGAATACTGCCTGCCAGTACCAGAGTGTCGCCTTCTTTCAGTTTTTCCAGCTTCTGAAGCAGCTTTTCTGTTTCTTCGGATCTGATATCCGGTCCCTGACCGTTGATCTCGGTTCCATCAAAATCCTTCATTTTGACATTGATTCTGGAATACCCACTCTCCAGATGGATAAAATCGCTGTTCAGTCCCATTTCTCCAATTCTTTTTTCGATCTCCTCTCCGGTAAATCCTGCGCAGAATCCAAGAGCTGTATTTGGAATCCCCAGGTTTTTCAGCACTGTGGAAACATTAATGCCTTTTCCTCCCGGAAGCATCTGCTCCTTTACAGTCCGGTTAGTCTTTCCAAGCTGAAAGCCGTCCACAGAAATGATATAATCCAGAGACGGATTGAATGTAACTGTATAAACCATTTCTTTTCCTCCTTTATGCTTTTATTATACATCAAACTCATTCATTTTCAATCATATTAATTCACAATATTTCCCTTTTATTTTTAGTAACCTTTCACAATCATTCATTATTTCATTCACATTCGTTCATTTTGTTTTAAAATCAATTTTCACCCCCTGATTTGCAAAGCCAAACAGCAAAAACTGTCCATTTCAATTAAAAATGGAGCTGCAGTTTTATCTAGAAAACTCAGCTCCACACTCTCATAAATTTTTATTTTTTTCCATCTCTCCCAGGCCATTTTCAATAGCCTCAACAGCCGCCGCTAAAGCTTCTTTTTCTTCAGGTCCTTCGCTGGTGATCACGATTTCCTGTCCCTGGATCACTCCTGCTGCCACAATGTTCAGAATGCTCTTCAGATTAACAACTCCCTTAACGTTATTTTTTTCATAAGCAAACTGCAGCTTGGCATCATATTTCAATACGCTGTTTGACAACACAGTAGCTGTTCGCAGATGAAGCCCTGATGGATTTATAATTTTTACTTTTTGACTGACCATAATGTTTTCCTCCCCGTCTTATATTCCCAGCGCAGCCTTGGCGAGGCGGTCAACTGCCTCGTTCAGTTCCACGCCGCTGTGACCTTTTACTTTATGAAAAATTACTTTCACATTTTTTAAACTGTCATAAAAATTTTTGTAACGGATGGTACCCGGCTTATTTCTTTTCCATTCTCCCGTTGCCCAGGATTCAATTCCCTGATAATCATAATACAGATGAAGGACCTTGATATTTCGCTTTTCGCAATAATCCATGGCCGCCATGGCACCTTCCAGTTCTCCTGCCACATTTCTCATAGAAATGTCCTCGCCGCCCCGGAAGGCCTGGCTCATTTCTGTCCGCTCCCCTTGATACAGTAGGATACATCCATAGGAATAAGCCTTCTTATCCTGGTCAAAGCTGCCATCCACATAAGCTGTGCAGCATTCTTCTTCCGGAAATCCGGAAGGGGGAGCCTGATCTCCCTTTAAATAGCGCTCTGCCTCCTCCGGCGTGGAGAAGCTTTTATATTGTGCGCCGGAATATCCGTTTACACTGTCTTTGCAGGCTTCCCATGTAGTAAATATCCCTGTGGACCTGCCCTTTTTTACTGCATAATATTTTTTTGCCATAGTTTTCCCTTCCCCAGTGCAGCCTTACTTTCGGAACTGTCATTCCATACACTGGTCTGTCGGATTGATAAAGCTGTAAAAATGTATGGTCTCCATGTCATAGGGGATTCCCGCCCCATGACTTCCCATAAACATAAGTTTTCTGTGACACCCGTGGTCCGGTGCAAAGGCCAGGACAGCAGGGTGTTCCTTCCAGGATTCTTTTATCCTGTCATAAATTTTCAAAAACATCTCGATATTTTGATCAAGGGCTTCCAGCGCACGGCTGCCTTCCGGTCCAAAACGGTGCATCATATAATCATAGTTACCATTATATAGAACCATAAAGTCATATTTGTCTTTTTCTATTAGATCCAGTGCCTTTTCGTTGCATTCCTCTACGGTAGGATAAATGAAATAATCTATGTTTCTCCCCAGATATATCCTGGAAATGCTGTCTCCCTCTGTAGAAATGACCGCAGCTTTTTTTCCTTCTTTTACCAGATAGTCAAATACAGTGTCCACCTGAAGGACGGGTTTTCTGTATTTCATGATCCCATGTTCCTTGGGCGCAAGACCTGTATACATGGTTGCGAAACATACAGGCGTTACCGGGGGATAGGCCGTATGGATCTTCATACGAAGCTGTATCCGCTTTTCCAGCTCTGCAAATTTTCTCTGATATTTCCGGTAAAGCCACATTCCGATGGCATCGGGGTTATAAAAAAACACCCTTCTGCTGCCCCTTCCTGTCAGTTCCCGATTGGCCATATCCAGCACTTTTTCATGGGGCTCCTCCATTTTCCTGCCCGGCGTTATATCCAAAAGCTTCAGGATCGTAGCAGCTGTCTGCCCGATTCCATGCTCATGATCCATTTGTATATTTTCCCCCTCCGCATTACAGTATCACCGGCTTATCTAATGTCCGGTATCCGGCTCCGTTCTGAAACCCTCAAAATAAATCCGTCAAAATTTTTTCATGCAAAAATCTCCCGTAATCCTGACAGTTTCCAGTATTGCATGTTAAAAAAAAACACATTTTCATATGTATTTTATCACATACCACTTCATTTATCATTCTTTTTTTCATAAAACTTTTGAAAGAAAAGTGCTCTTTCTTTCTGGCCAAAACAAAGCTGCTGTATCCGGCAAAATCTAAGCCGAATACAGCAGCTCTGTTATTATAAAAACAATATAAGATTCTATGACAGCTGCTCCAGAACCCAGTTCACGTCATCTGTAGTTTTCAGGGTCTCCAGAAGTGCTTCATCTTCCAGCAAAGTGCAAAGTTTGCTTAACAGATCCAGATGTTCATCGCCGATTCCTGCAATACCAAATACCAGCTGGGCTTTCTCGTCGCCGAAATCTACCCCTTCCGGGTACTGGATAAATACAATGCCGGTTTTCTTTACTGTACTCTTGGCCTGGGTAGTTCCGTGAGGAATGGCAACACCCATGCCCATATAGGTGGTCACCAGTTTTTCGCGTTCCTGCATGGCCTCCACGTAGGAATGATCCACATATCCCAATTTTTCCAGCAATTCTCCCGCAGCCTGGATTGCTTCTTCTTTGCTTACCGGTTTCTGTCCCAGTTTGATCCCCTCTGCCACAATCACCTGTTTCTTAATAGGGGTATCTGGAATAACAATATCTGTGTTTTCCCCTGCCGGTGCCGCCGGAGCGTCTCCTGTGGTAAGCTGGACATACAAAGCGTCCAGCGCCGGATCCGCCAGGAAGTTTCCAATAGTGATCAGCTGCGCATTGGGAGCCGCTTTTTTTGCCCGGGCTGCCAATGTAGTCTGGACCACGGCAATGTCACAGTCCTGTGGAATATTATCTACGGAAGTGTTGGAAACGGAAATATCCGGCCGGTCGTTTTTGATACGGTTCCGGAACTTTGTGGCCCCCATTGCAGAAGATCCCATTCCTGCATCACAGGCGAAGATGATCTTCCGGACTTCAGTAGAACGTTGGATGGTGCCAGGCACCACAGCTTCCCCTTTTGAAACACTCTTCATAGAAGCCACTTCGCTCTGAGCCTCTTCCAGACTCTTGCCCCCTGCCAGTTTTACAATAGGCGAGGCTACGGCAAAGGATATGCCTGTGGCCAGCACTACTCCAATCAGCACTTTCACCATATCTGATCCCGGAGTCATCATCAGGTAAGCAATGATGGAACCCGGGGAAGCAGGACCTACAAGTCCGCAGTCTGTAAGACTGAACCAGAAGATTGCCGCCATATTCCCCAGAATAGGCGCAACGATTACCAGAGGATTCATTAATATGTAGGGGAAATATATCTCATGAATACCGCCCAGCAGATGTATGATCACTGCTCCGGGTGCAGAATCTCTTGTCACTTTATCTTTGCAGAAAAACATATAGGCAAGGAGAACGCCCAGGCCAGGGCCCGGATTAGGCTCCAGCATATACATGATGGATTTTCCTGCATCTGCTGCCTGAGCGGTAGCAAGTGGTGTAAAAATCCCATGGTTGATGGCATTATTTAAGAACAGCACCTTGGCCGGTTCAATAAATACTGCTACCAAAGGAAGGAGACTGTTCTGTACCAGAAGATTAACGCCTGCAGACAAAACAGCCAGGATCGCACTCATAATCGGTCCGATGGCTACATAGCCGATCATGGCCAGGAGCATACCGATGATACCGGCAGAGAAATTATTAATCAGCATCTCAAAGCCGGCCGGCATATGTCCTTCCATAACCTGGTCAAATTTTTTGATGCAAAAGCCTGCCAAAGGTCCCAGGATCATAGCTGCCATCAGCATTGTGATGCTGGTATTGCTCATAATCGCTCCGATTACAGCGATGGCGCCTACCACTCTTCCCCGGTCTCCGCCGATCATGCGTCCTCCGGTAGAAGCGATCAGAATAGGGATCAGATAGGTAAGCATGGGACTTACCAGACTGTTAAATCCTTCGTTGGGTATCCATCCACTGTCGATAAATAAGGCTGCCAGAAAGCCAAAAGCGATCAGGGCACCAATATTCGGCATAACCATTGCCGATAAAAATTTTCCGAATCGTTGAACATAATTTTTCACAAAAACCCACCTCCATGAACTTTTCTGATCAATGGAGTTTTGGTTCAGCCTTTTTCTTTACAAAACCTGCACGCCGTATCTTTTACACTGGACCAGGAACTCTTTGGGAAGCTTTCCGTCAGAAACCACGATATCAATGTCCGAAAGCTGCCCAAAGCTGAAGCTGCATTTTACCCCAACTTTTGAAGAATCCATCAGGGCGATCACCTGGTCGGCCTTGCGGATAGCCGTCTGCTTCAAAAAAGCCTCATCACTGATACCGCAGGAAAATCCCACTTCCGGATGAAAGCCGGTGACCCCCAAAAAAGCCTGGTTAAAGTTTACCCTCTCCAGTTCCCGGATCGCAGAAAATCCACACACACTCTGGCTGTAGCGGTTTAATTTCCCTCCGGGGATCATTACCGTAGGCTTAGACAGATTTGCCAGCTCTGTGGCACAGCTCAGTCCGGTTGTGTAAATCAAATAGGATATATCCGGAATCTGCCCTGCAAATATGGTGGCAGTGCTTCCTGAATCCAGAAAAAAAGTCGTGTCCGGTCTCAGCAGGGACAGGGCTTTTCGGGCAATTTCTTTCTTTTCGGAAATATTGTGGAAAGATTTCCGGTTCAGAAAACCGTCCGTTCCAATAATCACCTGTACGGATCTGGCCCCTCCGTGGACCCGCAGGATCTTTTTCTCCTGATCCAGACACTTTAAATCCGTGCGAAGGGTCATTTCCGATACATCCGGAAATTCTTCTTTAAGCTGTGCGAAGGTAACGGTTTCTTTCTCATTAATCAGCTGAACAATCGCATTTCTGCGCATTTCCATTGAATCCATTTTATCAGTCCTCCTGTCCGTGTCAGGATAATACGGACAGGATATCCTGACACTGATTAATCTTCAATAAAGTTTGCCAGCAGATACTCCTCTGCTTCCGGACACCACAGTCCCTTGTGTGCATCTACGATGTCTGCCAGTTCCACCAGACGTTTGTCTCCTTCTTTCTCCCCTTTTTCCCGCAGGTCTGTCAGGGCAGTCAAAGGCATGGAAAGGTGGGTATAGATCAGTTTCTTTCCTCCGGGGATCTTTGGCAGATTTAAAGTTGTTTCTGCAGCAGCATCCAGACCTCCGATATGGGTGACCATAACGGAAGGATCGATACGTCCCTGAGCGGTCAGCTTCAGAGATTCGATCATATCAGCGGTATTGCCGCCGGTAGTTCCCATTACATGAGTCGAATTATAGTGTACGTCATAGAAATTCATAGTAGCGCTGAAGTTTTTGTCTGTAGGTCCGGCGAAGAAATTCAGACATCCGTCTCTTCCCAGGATAGCGCTGGACTGGGTAACGACGGCTGCCACAGGGGCATAGCAGAATACGTCATCATAGCCTTTTCCGTCGGAAATCCGCATAAGCTCTGCCACCGGATCTTCAAAGTCGCCTGTATTTACAAAGTGCAGTTCAATACCGTCTTTGGCAGCTTCTTCTGGCGGAAATAAAGCAGCCGCTCTGTCCAGACGTTCCTGGTTCAGATCTGTCACAACAATCATAGAAGGACGGATATCTCTATGAAGAGCATAAGTCAATGCACCCAGCCCCATTGGTCCTGCACCAGCCATGATCGCCAGTTTTCCGCCTTCTTTAATGCCCATCTGGTGGGTATAAACACCCATCTGAGTATGATAAGCAGCATTAAATGCTCCAATGCTGCAGGACATAGGTTCAGCCAGAGAAGCCTCATAATAAGCACGCCCTTTGTATTCCAGGAGACATCCCAACTCCATAACTTCTGCCGGGATCACGCAGTATGTAGTATCTCCGCCGAAAAATTCATAAGAATACCCTGGACTCCACATAGTTCCCTTATAGTTCAGAGCCGGCTGCAAAGTAAACTTCATGCCGGGTTTAAAGGTATCCTGATGATTCTTTCCTACCTTTACAATATCTCCTGCAAATTCATGGCCCATGATCGCCGGATGTTCCGCTACGTCCTCATGAACACGTTTATGAGCAGTTCCCAGAATCGCACATTTGTAAGTAGACATGCAGATACTGTCAGAAACCACCTTAACCAGGATCTCATCATCTGTAATTTCGGGAAGTTCAAACTCCTCCAGACGTAAATCATTTGCTCCGTGAAGCCGTACACCTTTTGCTTTCATAATTCATTTCCTCCTTCATCATAATGAACTTTTTATATTTTTGCAACAAAAAACACTTTTGAAACAAAAGTTTTCCTATACCTGGCGATACACAACCTTTGGAATCAGTTCCTGTATCACCGAATACTCGGCAGCCTGAGTTCCGCTGCACATTACATTGGCTGCTCCTGTTGCTGCAGATAGACGAACGGTGTCTTCCAGGGTCATACCAGATTCTTCCGCAACTGCCAGGGCTCCGACAACACTGTCTCCTGCACCTACCGTACTTCCAACCGGAACTTTCAGCCCTTCCGCATAGAGAGCTTTTTCTTTTGTTACATATAGAGCCCCGGCACTGCCCATAGATACCACTACCTTTTCAATCCCATACTTTTCCATCAGGTCCATGGCTACCTGCTTCAGCTCTTCTGGTGTCTTCAGCGTCCTTCCAACCAGCTGAGACAGCTCATGATCATTAGGCTTGATCAGATAAGGGGACGCTTTCAAACCTGCCTTTAGCAATTCTCCGTCTGCATCAAGGATGACCTTGGCGCCTTTCTCCCTGAATGCTTTCGTCCACAGGAAATAAGTTTCTTTTGGAGAACCCTTGGGCATGCTTCCTGAAATGACTGCAATATCTCCCTGGGAAGCCTTTTTCAGCAGTTCCTTCAGTAAAGAATCAAGAATCTTTTCCGATACCGTTACGCCAGGCTCATTAATATCCGTATTCGTATGATTCACCGAATCTATGATTTTCATATTTGTGCGGGTCTCTCCCTCTACAAATTGGAACCATGTATTCAGTTCCATAGCTTCCAGAGATGACTGGATCGCACGACCGGTATCTCCTCCCAGGATTCCTGCAGCCATACTTTTTCCTCCCAGCTTTTGGATCACTTTAGAGACATTGATTCCCTTTCCTCCCGGATCTGTTCTCATAGTCGTTATACGGTTCACCCCGTCCACAGTCAGAGATGGAATCTCAACCGTCTTATCAAGGGCCGGATTCAATGTTACTGTGTAAATCATGACACTTCTCCTTTCGTTTTAACAACTATATATGTTGTTTCAACAATTATTTATCTATAGAATACCACTTATTTTTGTTTTGTCAACAGTTTTTTCATAAATTTTTTTCAAGTTTTTAAAGGTTTAACTGTTGTTTTAACAATTATTATTCTGCAAATGGTACTGCGTGCCAGCAGCATGCGTCCAGCACGGATCGAAACAGAAGGAAGACCTGCTCGTGCAAGCAGGTTGGTTGCCCGACCGGCGCACCACAAAAAAAGACACCCCGTATCTTTTTCGGATACGAAATGTCTTTTTCTATTTATGGCAGCAAAGGACATGTGATCAGCCGTTTACCTGATTTACTATATTTCCATTAAGGAAGGAACGAACATTCTCTACTGTAATATCCATAATCCTCTGTCTGGAGGCCTGGGCAGCCCAGGAAATGTGCGGAGTGATAATACAGTTTTTCGCTTTCAGAAGAGGATTGTCCCCTTTGATAGGTTCTGTGGAAACCACATCCAGTCCTGCTGCGTAAACTTTTCCGCTGTTTAAGGCGTCTGCCAGATCCTGTTCTACTACAAGCTGTCCCCGGCTGTTATTGATAAGGATCACGCCGTCTTTCATTTTTGCAATATTGTCTTTATTGATGATTCCCTCTGTCTCCGGGAAAAGAGGACAATGAAGGAAAATAACATCGGAGCGTGCAAACAGTTCATCCAATGTTACATACTCCGCCAGTTTTTTTCCGGCATCGCTCTGAAATGTATCGTATGCCAGCACCTTCATATCCAGCGCATTCAGCAATTTGGCAGTTGCTTGTCCGATTCTTCCAAGGCCGATAATGCCGGCAGTCTTTCCATACAGTTCGATCATGGGGTAATCCCAGTAGCACCAGTCTTCATTATTCTCCCATTTTCCCGCCTTTACGGTTTCATCATGATGGCCATAATGAGAGCAGATCTCCAGAAGCAGACCCAGGGCATACTGTCCTACGATCTGTGTTCCATAGGTAGGAACGTTTACTACCGGAATTCCTTTTTCTTTTGCATAGGTATAATCTACTACATTATATCCTGTAGCCAGCACAGCGATCAATTTAATATTGCCGCATTTATCTATCGTCTCTTTAGAGATAGGTGTTTTGTTGATCACAACGATCTCTGCGTCTCCGATCCTTTCTGCGATCAGAGGAGACTCTTCATAGGAAGTCCTGTCATATACTGTTACTTCTCCCAGTTCTCTTAAAGCATCCCAGCTTAAATCTCCCGGGTTTTCTGTATATCCGTCTAAAACAACTATTTTCATCCTATTCATCACCTTTCTGTTTTGTCGTGTTTTTCAATCTATCATCTATCCATTTAAGGTCTTATCCAGTTCCTTCAGCTTGTCCAGTTCTCTTATATAGAGACTCTGAGCCAGCTCCAGTCCTACCTGGATAAAACGCACTTTAAATCCAGGCTGGCTCTGGGCGATCTTGGGAAGATCCACAGAGATCACCGTTCCGATCTTGGCATACCCTCCTGTACTCTGGCGGTCGGCCAGCATGATGATGGGCTTTCCGTTGGCGGGAACCTGTATGCTTCCCAGAGAAATACCATCTGTATTAATATTTCCGTCCCCTTTATGCTCGATAGGTTCTCTTTCAATCCTGCAGCCCATCCGGTCAAATTCATTGGTGATCACACCGCTGTACCAGAAAAAGCTCCGGATCCCGGCCTCTGTAAATTCATCATCCTGAGGCCCCAGAACTACACGGAGAACAATTTCCTTATCCGGATAGTTTTCTGCCGGAACTCTCCTTTTTTCCATATTGGGAAGTTCCGTCTTTGGGCTGGTAAAGCCAATCTCATCCTGGGGCTGAAGCTTTCTGCCGTCTATCCCCCCCAGATTATTCCGCAAAAGGGTAGACTTGCTGCCCATGACCTGGGGAACGTCCAGGCCTCCTGCAAAGGCGATATAGCCCCGACATCCGTTTCTCATACCGCCAAAGGAGAGTCTCTGGCCTTCTTTTACAAGGACTGCCTTCCACATAGGAAATGGACGTCCATCCAGCATAGGTGCCAGATCTCCTCCTGTAACGGCAATAATATTATCCCGGGTAAAGCGAAGGACAGGACCGATAAAGGTCATCTCCAGCGCTCCTTCTGTCATCTTGTTGCCAACCAGAAGGTTCGCAATGTGAAAGGCATGTGTGTCCATAGCTCCGGAAGTGGATACTCCGTATGCCTGGTAACCGAATCGCCCTTCATCCTGAACAGTGGTCAGGACTCCTCCGTTTTCAACTACGATTCCCATATCATCCCCTCCTTTCACTCATTTGCCCCATAGGTCTTTACCTGATAAGTTCCGTTTTCCACATCCCGCCGTATCCGGTCATATTCTTCTTTTGTAACAGGCACATGTCTTACCCAGTCTCCTGCGCTTAAAAGAAACGGATCTTCTTTCTTGAAATTGCAGATGTCCAGAGGTGTGCTGCCGATAATGTTCCATCCGCAGGGCTGTTCAAAGGGGATCAGATCTGACAGGTTCAGCTGAACCACCACAGATCTGGCAGGAATCTTCACACGGGGGGATTCCCTTCTCTTAAAACTGTAGGGTTCCTCAAATCTTGCCATGTAGGGATGTCCCGGGGCAAAGCCCAGCATATACACATAGTATTCATGCTCTGAATGTTTCCGTATGATCTCTTCCGTTGAAGTCTGTTCCAGCCGGGCACAGTATTCCAGATCCGGTCCGGTCTCTCCTCCATAGAGAATGGGGATTTCTTTCACAATTTTTTTCTTTTTCTGAACAGAATGCATATGATTCATTTTTTCTTTCAACGCCTGGACCAGCTCTCCATAAAGTACTACTTCCGGGCGATAGTGAATGATCAGGGAACAATAAGTTGGCACGACCTCTACTACACCATCAATAGGAGATTCCTTCAGTTTTTCTTCCAGCATACGGACTTTTTCGTTGGTTTCCAGGCAGATCACTTTTCCGAATTCAACAGACACCGCTCTGTCACCAGCTACAAGAAATTTTACGTCCATAAACAGCACCTCCCTTTCTTTGTCATTGTATTTTCATATGTATCATTAAGCCATGGAAATCGGGCCGCCCCTCATCTTTCCTGCGGTAGTGATCCTGTCTATAGCTACCATATAAGCGCCCATACGCATGGTAGTTCCTTTTTCCCGGCTCATTTCTCTTACATCTTTGTAAGCCTTCATCATGATCTTTTTCAAAGTCTGGTTTACTTCTTCCAGATCCCATGCCATACTCTGGATATTCTGGACCCATTCAAAATAGGAAACCACAACGCCTCCTGCATTCGCGAGAATATCCGGCACTACCAGGATTCCTCTTTTTTCCAGGATCTTGTCGGCTTCCACCGTGGTAGGGCCGTTGGCAGCTTCTACGATCACCTTTGCCTGAATGGCCCCGGCATTTTCCTCTGTGATCTGATTTTCAAGTGCAGCCGGAATCAATACATCACAGTCACAGGTCAGAAGCTCCTCATTTCTAATATGCACTGCCCCTTCAGCCTCATAGTCTTTCAGACTTCTGCTTCTGTCAGAAAGGAATTCCAGGATCTTCGAAATATCCAATCCCTCTTTATCCATGATACCGCCGGACCAGTCGCTGACTGCAATGATCTTCTTGCCTTCCTCATACAGGATCTTCGCCGCTGTTCCTCCTACATTTCCCATCCCCTGTACCGCATAGGTCTGTTTCTGAGGATCCAGTCCTAGATCTGTAAGACATTTTTCTGTAATAATGGTCACTCCCCGGCCGGTTGCCTCCGATCTTCCGATAGAACCGCCGATCTCCACCGGTTTGCCGGTAACAACTCCTGGTACACTGTGCCCCTTAAACATACTGTATGTATCCATGATCCATCCCATGACTTCCCCGTTTGTGTTCACATCCGGTGCCGGAATATCCTGGTCAGGACCGATCAGGGGCAGAATCCTTGTGGTATATCTTCTGGTCAGTCTGATCAGCTCATCTCTGGACAGTTTGCTGGGATCTACCTTGATACCGCCTTTTGCCCCTCCATAAGGAATGTTTACGACGGCGCATTTAAAAGACATCCAGGCTGCCAGTGCTTTTACCTCGTCAGGATTGGCATTCTGATGGTAACGGATCCCGCCTTTATATGGGCCCCTGGCACTGTTATGCTGGACACGGTAGCCTTCAAACACTTTCAAAGTCCCATCGTCCATTTTTACCGGAATGGAAACCGTCAGTTCCCTTTCCGGATATTTCAGGGTCTCATATTCCTCTGGTTTCAGTCCAAGTTTTCCAGCCGCTTCTTCAAGTACGGCAATCATATTTTCATAGGGATTATAAACTTTTGTTTCCATGGTGGCATCCTCCATTTCTGCTCTTTCCCAAACAGTCTTTTTATTTTACCTCGATCAGTCTACAAATTCAAATCCTACTTCTTCCAGTTTTGCATCTACCCAGGAACGAGGCCATTCTCCTCTCTGAAGGATACCCTCCATCTGTTTCTCCTCGCCTTCATGGTATGCTTTTGCTTTTTCTGCCAGCTCTTTTGCATGTTCCGGTCTTATAGCGATCAAACCGTCAGAATCACCTACGATAATATCTCCCGGGTTAATAATGATCCCTGCGAAAGATACCGGGAAGTTCATTTCACCGGGGCCGTTTTTATAAGGGCCGTTTGGTGTAACACCCTTTGCATATACCGGAAAGTCCATCTGGCTTAAGGTATAGCTGTCCCTTACACATCCGTCGATGATGATTCCCGCAAGGCCTCTGGCTTTTGCGTAGCTGCTCATGATCTCTCCACATAGAGCACGGCTCATGCTTCCTTTGTTTGCCAGAACGATTACGTCTCCCGGCTGGGCCATATCCAGAGCCTTATGAAACAGAAGGTTATCTCCTGCCGGTGCATTTACCGTAAAAGCAGTACCCAGAAGACGGGCCTTTGGGTTCAGGGGATAAATGCTGGCGTCAACGGCAGCGATCCTGCCACAGTTGTCGTCAATGTTTGCTACAGGAATGCCTCTGAAGGCTTCTACCAGTTCCTTTGCCGGTCTTTCAAAATTTCTTCTAATCCTACATCCTACTGCCATTTTTTTAACCTCTTTTCTTTCAATCTTCCCTCATCATAGCACAGAACTTAATAATTGAAAAACGAATAATTTCTCTGTATAATATAAACAAATTCTATATATTACTAAAGGAGAATGTATGAATGAACCTGGCAGAAATCGAAACATTTTTAACTATTGTCAATACCAGAAGTATCACTCGGACGGCAGACCTGCTCTTTTTGTCCCAGCCTACGGTCAGCCATCGCCTCACTTCCCTTGAAAACGAGCTGGGGTTTCCTCTGGTGATACGAAATAAAGGGCATAAACAGGTGGAACTGACCACCAAGGGCACAGACTTTATCGCCATTGCAGAGCGATGGATGTCCCTCTGGAAAGAAACCATGGAGCTGAAACGCAACCAGGAGACCCTGCTTCTGACCATTGGCTGCACCGACAGTCTGAACATTGCCGTATTCACACCTCTCTATGACAGTCTCCTGGGGGAAAACTCCGGTCTGGACCTGAACATCCAGTCTTCACATCATTCTGCCGAGCTCTACGGCCTGCTCAGTGAGCACAGTATAGACATTGGGTTTGTATACCACAAACTCCATTATAAAAATATCATTACGGAAAAGCTCTTTGAAGAAAGACTGTATCTCATCCAATCCGTACCGCCCGCAGTCCCGTCTGCCCGAATACATACAGATGAGCTGGATCCTTCTCTGGAACTTTTCCTGAGCTGGGATGATAATTATCAGATCTGGCATGACCGCTGGCTTTCCACAATGTCCAGGCCTCATATCTCAGCAGATACCATCACCCTTCTGGACAAACTTTGGAAGAAACCCGGAAACTGGATGATCGCTCCGGTTTCCGTGATCCTGGAATTTGCCCGCTTCCGCCCCCTGTATATAAGTGAGCTGAAGAATCAGCCCCCAAACAGGGTATGCTACAAGATCAAGCACCGCTATCCCAAAACTACCAGCAAGCGGGCGGTGGAATTCTTTGAGAACGCTCTGGAGGAATATATGAAGATCCCATTAAAAGAATTCCCTCTGGGAAAAGTATGGGAAAACACTGACTGATCATTTAGAAATTTTCCCAAATAAAAAAGAAACGGGGAATGTTCATCTATCAAAAAGATGTTCATTCCCCGTTTTTATTAAGTTGTTTACTTATTTTTCAGCTCTGCCACAGCCTCTTTGATCCTCTTGCAGGCTTCCTGAAGATCTTCATAGCTGCAGGCATAGGATAATCTCAGATATCCTTCTCCTTCTGATCCGAATGCTGATCCGGGAACCATAGCAACTTTTGCATGTTCCAGAAGATATTCTGCCACTTCCATAGAGGACATTCCCAGACTCTTGACATTTACAAAAATGTAAAAAGCACCCTGTGGATTATTGCAGCTTATTCCGTCAATCTCATTCAGAGCCTTTACCGCATAATCCTTCCGCCTCTGATACTCCTGTCTCATAGCTTCCACATCATCAGCACAGTCCTGAAGAGCTGTCACTGCTGCGTCCTGTACAAAAGAAGAGGCACAGGTAATGGTATACTGATGAACTCTCACACAGGCAGCAATGATTTCTTTAGGAGCACACATATATCCAAGACGCCATCCGGTCATGGAATAAGCTTTTGAGAAGCCGCCCAGAGTAATGGTTCTCTCTTTCATCCCCGGAAGAGAAGCAATACTGATATGCTCTGTTCCGTCATAAACCAGCTGGCTGTAAATCTCATCCGCAACTACCAGAAGATCATTCTCAATTGCAATCTTGCTGAGTTTCTCCAGAGTTTCTCTTGAGAATACACCGCCAGTAGGATTACTGGGATTTACGATAACGATCATTTTTGTTTTATCTGTTATCTTAGACTCCAGTTCCTGAAAATTGATCTGGTAATTGTTTTCTTCCTTCAGACTGTATGTAACAGGCACAGCTCCGAGAGATGATGGAACGTGGATATAGTTCAGCCACACAGGATTAGGAACCAGAACTTCATCCCCGTCTTCCAGAAAAGCAGCCATAGATGCATAAGTAGCTTCTCCTACTCCAACTGTCACCAGAACTTCTTCTGCTTCATAGTTTACACCATGATGTTCCGTTTCCCACTTAGCGATCTCTTTTCGCAGAGCGGGAGTTCCATAGTTGGATGTATAAAATACATGTCCGGCTTTCAGGCTTTCATAGGCAGCCTCTTTGATTTTCTCCGGAGTATCAAAATCCGGTCTTCCGATCTCCAGGTGAATTACTTTTTCTCCTGCCTGCTGCATCTTTGTGGCTTTTTCCATTACCGCACGGATACCGGAAAAGGGCAGACTTTCCATTCTTTTCGCTGTTTTATACTCCATAATCTTTCCCTCCAAATCTTTTTGTGATCTGCTTTTCTTAAAGTGATGGTATCATTGGCGTAATAGAAAGTCAATTTCATATTTTATATGTATAATATTAATCTTTTTTATATTTAGCTGTTATATACTTCCTCGTTCAGTTCCTTCTCTTTCTTGTTAACAATAACGTTTACTGTTGCGTCACCAATAACATTCAGAGGCAGAAGAGCCATTTCTACCGGACGGTTGATGGCTACTACCAGAGCGTATGCGATCATACATGCATCAGAGGTCCATCCCATTCCGGAAAGGATAGTCACGATCAGGGTAGTTCCTGCAATAGGGATTGCCGGACAGCCCATAGCTGCACAGATGGACAGGAATGCTACAACTACAAGATTTGCCGGCGTTACATCGATGCCTGCGCTGGTTGCGATAAATACAGCAGCGAACATGTGCATGACCGTAGTGCCATTCATATTGATTGTCATACCTGTAGGAAGGACAAAGCTGGAGATTTCCTCGCTGCATCCCAGTTCATTGATACAGGTTCTCATGTTGAGAGGCAGGCAGGCTGCAGAAGAGTTGGTAGAGAAACCTAAAACACCCACCTTGGCAATTTTCTTGATAAATTTGATGGGATTCAGACCGGTTGTGATCCAGATACCGATGGGATACAGGGTAACAACAAGGATGAACAGAGTGATCATAGCAGATACGATATATGCTGCTGCGGGAGCCAGGTACTCTGTGCCATAGACTGCGAAAGTTCTTGAAATCAGACAGAAAATTGCAACAGGCCCCACCTTGTTTATCAGAAAAGTCAGATAATAATTGATAATTTCACTGCCGCTTTCCAGGACCTTTTTCAGAGGGTCTGTCTTCTCCCCCAGGGCATTCATACACAGACCGATGATAATAGCCACTACTACTACCGCCAGAATGCTGTTGTTGCTGCTGAAAGCAGATATAATGTTGGAAGGTACTGCCTCCAGGATCGTTGACAGAGGATTAAATGCATCAATAGTGGCCGCATCCGTAACCGCTTCGCTTGGAAGGGTAACATTGAAAAATCCGGCATTTTTCATAAAGTAGGCAACCAGGCCTCCGAAAAAGGCTCCAACAACGTAAAAGCAGATAAATCCCAGGATGGTACGGCCTGCGATTCTTCCCAGCTTGGAAGAACTGGAAATGCTGCACATGGCAAGGCTTAAAGATACCAGTACCAGAGGTACGATGGCAAGCTGCAAGCCCCTCATAAACAACTGACCGATTATGTAGAATAAACCAAGGGAAGCCACACCGTCCTCCGCTGTGATATCCTGGAACAAAAGCATGTTGATAATGTTCCATACGTTCTCATGACCTGAATTGGTCAGCTGCTCTCTCAGCAAAAGGAATGCGATACCCACGATCAATCCGCCTACCAGGGCGATCATCATATTCCTGACAACTGAGGATTTCTTTTTGTTTGTCTCTTTGCTCATTTTTCTCATCCTTTCTTTTCATTTTTGAGACTGTTCTATCACTCAACACCCGGGGGTGGGAGTTTCAGACTCTTTTAAATAATTCCTTTTAACAGAAAAACACCGGATAAATCAACGCAGTTATACCCGCTTAAATCCCCATTGATTTATCCGGTATCAAGTTTATAATAACGATTTACAGATGTTTGATCTCAATTCCCTCTTCTGCAAACTTTTCACGGATCTTCTGAACAAAAGCCAGCGCTTTCGGGCCGTCTCCATGCACGCAGAGGGTATCCCCTTTAATATCCAGTTCTTTTCCGTTAATGGACGTAACTTTTCCTTCTTTGATCATCTTCACACATCTCTGGATGGCGACCTCTTCATCTGTGATCATAGAACCTTCCATTTTTCTCGGAACTAAAGAAAGGTCATCCATATAAGCCCTGTCTGCAAAAATCTCAGAAGCTGTCCGCAGACCTTTGCTCTCTGCGATTTTCCCAAGGACAGCGCCTGCGCAATAATATACGATCAGGTCTTTATCATATTCGCAGATTGCCTCGCAGATAGCCGTGGAAATATCTTCGTCATACTGGCAGGCATTTCCCATTGCCCCATGAGGAGCCACATGCTGCAGCTTCATCCCATAGCTTTGGGTAAATGCGCCCAATGCGCCAATCTGGTATTTCACGTAATTTTTGACCTCATCGTGGGAAAGGACCATCTTTCTCCTTCCGAATCCCATAAGGTCCGGATATCCAGGATGTGCACCTACCATCACATTTCTTTCCTTTGCCATCCGGACTACCTTATCCATGACCATAGGATCGCCGGCGTGCCATCCGCATGCCACATTGGCTGTGGTCACATACTTGATGATCTCTTCATCACCGCCCAGCTTATAAGCACCAAAGCTTTCTCCCATATCACTGTTTAAATCAATACTATACATGATTATCCTCCTTCCTCTTTCATCGTCCAAATTTCCCGGTGACTCATCACTTTTCTTACTTTAGTTGGTTGAAGTTTATCATTTTCTAAATAAAAAGTAAAATAAATTATTCATATATAATATATTAATATATTTTATATTTTGGCATAAAACAAGGACGGAGTCTGGCACCTAATGCCAGACTCCGTCCCTTTTGTCGGATCCTGAGTCAAATACCCCGATGCAAATATATCCGCTTAGCTCGTTGCCTGCAGGAATAGATCACATATTAGATTCTTGCTACGCCTGTCTTTCTTGCCGCCTCAGCTACAGCCTCAGCCACAGCTTTAGACACACGTTTGTCAAATGCGTTTGGAATGATGTAGTCTGGAGAGAGCTTATCTTCCTCAACCAGACTGGCAATTGCATAAGCTGCAGCCACTTTCATCTCATCATTGATGTCTTTTGCCCGCACATCCAGAGCTCCTCTGAAGATTCCCGGGAATGCAAGCACATTGTTGATCTGGTTCGGGAAGTCGCTTCTTCCTGTTCCTACTACAGCAGCCCCTGCTTTCTTAGCCAGATCCGGCATAATCTCAGGAACAGGGTTAGCCATTGGGAAAAGAATCGGTTTATCCGCCATGCTCTGTACCATTTCTTCTGTAACTGTTCCGGGAGCAGAAACGCCGATAAATACATCTGCACCTTTTAGAACTTCTGCCAGAGTTCCTTTTTCCATGTTCTGGTTGCAGATCTCTGCCATCTCTTCTTTTTCCTTATTCAGGTTGTCACG
>ERZ1090861.365-NODE-365-length-28381-cov-13.701229_pt1 | contig 28381 bp, 20 predicted proteins | sample MGYA00478482_ERZ1090861 | MGnify/ENA primary metagenome ERZ1090861 (study PRJEB33644, sample SAMEA5815744) | chicken gut metagenome | biome: Chicken; feature: Gastrointestinal Tract; material: Caecum | place: Ireland | collected 2019-01-01 | study: A study of the... | reverse complement strand
CACTTTCCGGAGCCGGTCCGATAAGGGTCAGATCTTTTCCCGGATAGATCCTCTCAATATATTTCCTGCAGTAATCCATCGCCCGGACAAGGAGTTCTTCCTCCTTTCCTGCTCCCCGTACAGCCGCCATGGCCGCCATGGGCGGATAATCCATCAGGGAACGATAGTCCATCTCTTCCTGATAAAACCAGTCGTAATCCTGGGCTGCAGCCGCCTGGATACTATAATGATCCGGGTGGTAGGTCTGGATCACCGCTTCTCCCGGCCGCTCTCCTCTCCCGGCTCTGCCCACAGCCTGAAGAAGCAGCTGGAAAGTCTTTTCTCCTGCCCGGTAGTCTCCGCTGCACAAAGAAAGGTCTGCCGCCAGCACACCCACCAGGGTCACCCTGGGAAAATCATGACCTTTCACAATCATCTGGGTGCCTATGAGCATGTCTGCCTCTCCTCTTCCGAAAGCGGAAAGGATTTTCTCATGATCATCTTTTTTTCTGGTAGTATCTGCATCCATCCGCAGGACCTTTGCTCCGGGAAAACTTTTCAGTACCAGACTCTCAATCTGCTGGGTGCCGGCCCGGAATCCTCCGATATAGGGAGACCCGCATACCGGGCATTTCTGTACGTCCATGGTCTCATAGCCGCAGTAATGGCAGATCAGCCTGCCGTTTCTGTGGGAGGTGAGAGACACGTCACAGTGAGGGCATTTCATTACATGGCCGCAGGAGCGGCAGGTTACAAAACCGCTGTATCCTCTCCGGTTCAAAAACAGGATCACCTGTTCTTTCTTCTTAAGTCTCTCCTGGATTTTCCCGGTAAGCAGTTCGCTGAACACAGACCGGTTTCCTGTCTTTAATTCTTCCCTTAAATCTACAATTGATACAGCCGGAAGGCTGCTTCCCCCGTATCTCTGCTCCAGACGGACCAGGCGATAAGTGCCTGTCTGTGCCTTATAATAACTTTCCACACTGGGGGAAGCAGAGCCCATCACAACATAGGCTCCTTCCATTTTCCCCCTCTGTATGGCTGTCTCCCTGGCATGGTAGCAGGGAGTCTTTTCACTTTTATAGGAATCCTCATGTTCCTCGTCAATAAGGATCAGTCCCAGCCTGGGAAAAGGGGTAAACAGGGCCGAACGGGGTCCGATCATAACGGAGATCTTTCCCTCTTTTGCCCTTTCAAACTGATCGTAACGTTCTCCCTGAGACATCCTGGAATGGATCAGGGACACCTTTTCTCCGAATCTGGCGTAAAATCGGGATACATTCTGATAAGTCAGAGCAATCTCCGGTATCAGTAGGATCACCTGTCTTCCCTGCTCCAGCATATGGCGGATAAGTTCCATATAAACTTCTGTTTTGCCGCTGCCGGTAACACCTTTAATCAGACAGGGATGGGAAAATTCCGAATCCCATTCTTCCAGGATCTCCCTTACCGCCTGCTGCTGTTCTTCGTTGAGCAGGACCGGCTTTTCGGGAGAGAGCATCCTGGGGAGCGGAGTTCTGTAACATCTTTCTTTTTCAACAGAAATAAGTTCTTCTTTCTCGAATCCCCTCACCACTTCCGGGCTGATCTTCATTTCTTTTATGGCAGAGGAGTACTCCAGGATCTTCTTCTGGAGCAGAGCCCGCATCAGCCGCTCTTTTGCCCGGTAATGCTTCCGCACATACTCGTTCAGAAGGCTGTCGCAGATCTTCGGGTCTGCCTTCAGACAGATATATCTCCGCTCTCTGGCAGCCGCCTTCTCCTTTACCGGAAGAACTGTTTTCAAAGCCTGGTTCATGGTAGAGCCATAGTTCCGTGCGATCCATGCAGCCAGAGAGATCAGCCTGGACTCAATCTCCATTCCCTGCTCTTCTACAGCCAATATAGGCTTTATCCGCTCCGCCTCTATTTTTGGTTCGGAAGAAAGGCCCACCACATAGCCGGTAATCTCTCTGCCCCCCTTTCCAAAGGGGATCCTGACTTTTTTCCCCTCTTCTATCTCAGGTTTCATCTCTTTTGGAACCAGATATTGAAAGGTCTTATCTAATTTTTCCTGAGAAATATCTACTATAATATCTGCGTATAAATCCTTCATTTATTTTCTGCTGTCTTCTTCCAGTATCTCCCGGATCAGCACTCTTTCATCCATGGGATATTTCTTTCCTTTGATCTCCTGATAATCCTCATGGCCCTTTCCGGCCAGCACGATAATATCTCCCGGCTGTCCGTGGTGGATGGCATAGGCAATGGCTTCTTTCCGGTCAATGATCTCCACATATTTTCCTTTTGTCCTGCCGATCCCCACTTTGATGTCATCAATAATCGCCTGAGGATCCTCGTTTCTGGGATTATCGGAAGTGATAATGGTCAGGTCCGCCAGGTTTCCGGAAACCTCTCCCATCTCGTATCTGCGGATCCTGGAACGGTTTCCTCCGCAGCCGAAAAGACATACCAGTCGATTGGGTTTATATTCTTTCAATGTGGTAAGAAGGCTTTCCAGACTCATGGCATTATGAGCGTAATCAATCATTAAGGTAAAGTCATCGGAAACCTTCACCATCTCAATCCGGCCCTTTACATGAGCGTTTTTTAAAGCCTTCTGGATATTTTCCGCTGTTACCCCGAAATGGCGGCATACAGCAATCGCCGTAAGAGAATTATAGACACTGAACTTTCCGGGCAGATCGATCTCCACAGGGAAATCCATCAGCCCCTTTACATCATAGGCAATGCTCAGGGTTCCTTTTCCCGTGACGAGACGGGTATTTTCCGCCCTGAGATCTGCTTTTTCAGAAAAGCCGAAGGTCTCTGCCTGGCAGGTATGCCCCTCCAGGATCCTTTCCAGATGGGGATCATCCCCGTTAAAAATTCCCACTTTGCACTGTCTGAACAGCATGCTCTTGCAATGGAGATAGTCGTCAAAATCCTTATGCTCATTAGGTCCGATATGATCCGGCTCAATATTGGTAAAAATACCAATGTCAAAGGTGAAGCCGGAAGTTCTGTGGAGCATAAGCCCCTGGGAGGAAACCTCCATGACTACGCTGTCGCACCCTGCCTCCACCATCTTTGCGAAATATTCCTGGATCAGATAGGATTCCGGCGTGGTATTGGCCGAGGGGATCTTCTCTTCTCCGATAATGGTCTCGATCGTGCCGATCAGTCCTGTCTTATGTCCTGCATTTTCCAGAATGGACTTAATCAGATAGGTGGTGGTGGTTTTTCCTTTGGTTCCTGTAATACCGATGGTTTTCAGCTTTTCGGCCGGATGGCCGAACCAGGCTGCGGAAATGCAGGCCAGAGCATATCTGGTATCCTCTACCTGGATCACTGTTACATCCTGTGGCACCTGGACCAAGTCCTGAACCACCAGTACCGAAATACCTTTTTGTGCCACCTCTGCTGCATAGCTGTGTCCGTCTGAGACAGCGCCTTTGATACATACAAAAAGTCCGTCTTTTTCGGCTTTTCTGGAATCATAGATCACAGCAGTGATCTCTTTATCTAAAGTTCCCTGGATACACTGATAGTCCAGGTCATGTAATAAATCCCGTAAATTTTTCATTGCTGATTCCCCTTTCCATATACTATCTAGGATACCATAAAAGAGGGAGAAGGGGCAACCCTTCTCCCTGAGGAAAATCCTTTTGTATTTTTTATTTCAATTTCTCCCCTGCGAATTCGTTTTTCTGCCAGAGAGCTGACATCTCTCTCACCGCCGCCTGGTACTCCGGCAGTCTCTGGGCCTTTTTTATTTTCTTCATAGCCTTTTTGTCCTCTCCAAAAAGGCTTCCCATATAGAACCACAGTTCCTTCATTTTAAACAGCACATTTTTATCTCCGGACATGACTTTTTCATATTCCTGGCATAAAGCGTCATGAAAAGCCAGAAATTTTTCTTTATCCAGCTTCCCTTCCCCTTTGATCTCCTGTACCAGGGCCGGATTTCTCAGAAGCCCTCTTCCCATCATGACCTTTTCCATCTGAGGGAATCTCTTGCAGAAATCTTCGTAAAGCTCTGCCGTAAACAGGTCTCCGTTATAGCAGATGGAAGCTTTAGCCTTTTCCAGGGCCATTGCAAAAACTTCCAGATTAGGAGAGTTTTTGTAGTAATCTGTCTGGATTCTGGGATGGATGATCAGCTCTTTTAAAGGATATTTATTGTAGATTTCCAGAAGTTCTTCAAACTCTTCCGGCTCATCCTTTCCAATCCTGGTTTTTATAGAAATTTCCAGATCCATTTCCCCAAAGATCTCTCCTAAAAACCGATCCAGTTCATTGGGATATTCCAGAAATCCTGCTCCCTTTTTCTTGGAAACTACCGTTCCTGAAGGACATCCCAGGTTCAGATTCACTTCTTTATATCCGTATTCTTTCAGATCCCGGCACAGTCTCAGAAAGTCTTCCGACCTGTTGGTGAGGATCTGAGGGATCAGGGTATAGCTCTGGTTATTCTCCGGCAGGATATCCCGAAGCTCCTTCGGGGTCATAGTCTTCTTCGTCCCCGGGGAGAGAAAAGGTGAAAAATATTTGTCTATTCCGGGAAAAAATCTGTGGTGGACATTTCGGTAAATGTATCCTGTAATGCCCTCCATAGGGGCGAAATAATACTGCATTTTCAGAGGCTCCTTCTTCTGCTTTTTCTATGAAAAGCTGGTTTTGACTTTCCCATCTTATCACGGCAGTTTACGATTGACAAGGTTTCTTTCCCAGCATCCCGCCAGCAGTCTCCGGCACAGCCTCCCCATCACCAGGACCGCCAGACAGACCAGTCCCCCTCCAGTGAGAAAAAGACCTGCATTTTTCCCCGGTGCCTGATAGGAAATGGAAATGCTGTGTACCCCTTTCGGAATCTTGGCTCCCAGAAAAGCTGTATTTACCTTTTTCTTTTCCACATTCTCCCCATCCACAGTAATCTTAAAATTCTTATCATAGGGAATACTTGTAATCAGATAGCCCTGCTTCTCTGTCCGGACTGCTCCTGTCAGTCTGTCTCCTCCTTCAGAAAACCAGATACCCTCCAGGGGATTTTCACAGAGTTTTTCTTCCCGCAGCTCTTCCAGATTTCCTGTAAAAATCTGGATATCTTCTATGATATAGCTGCCTTTTCCAAAAATAAAAACCGCCTTGTCTTTCTGCTTTTCTGTGGTTACTGTATAAGAAAAATCCTGATTCTTATTTGCGTATTCATAACCCTTTTCTGCCGAAAGCCGGTTGGTCTGTCCTTCCAGACGGATATACATATCTCTTTGGAGATTTTGATTTTTTACATGAAATTTTACTGCCAGAAGATCATCTGTCTCACCCCTTCCGGAAAGCTGTGCAGTTATCTCTGTCTCTTTTAAGGCATGTATCTCATATCCTTTCTCTGTTTTTCTGATCTGGATATTCTGGTTCTCTGTAACCGGCAGTTCCAGGCTGCAGACTTTCATGGAAGAAATGGGCTTCTTTTTCCCCGGTTTTTCCTGATCTGCTTTTTCTATTACCCCGTATTGCAGCAGCACGCTCTGATTATCCGGAAAAGAAAGTTCCTGGTATTCTTTCTCGCTGATGACTCTGTCCGTAACAAAGGCCAGAGGAAAAGCCTTTTCATTTTCGTAAAGGCAGGTGTCACCTTTCTTTTTCAAAAGAGTATAGCCTGCCGGAGGCCTGTTCCCGGTCACATATCGCACACCCATCAGGTTTAGAAAAATCGGATTATCTGTTGCCGCCTCCATAAGGCAGTTCCGGAAATGCCGGTTCACCTGAAAGATTTTATTCCGGAATCCGGCATAATCCTGATTGTAGGCGGAGGAGTATATGCTGGAAATGTTTTGCCCTATATCCCGGATCCGGTTCATATCCGCAAATTCCTGGGTGCCTCCTTCCAGTTCCTCCATACGGTACCAGCCTTTGTCTTTTTCCAATGTTTCTTTTATAAGATCTGTTTTTTCTGGCTTTATGATTTCCTCATAGTCCCCTGCCGGGAGCATTTTCTTCCACTGACTATTCATGGCCCACCCGGAGAAGAAAAGGATCCCAACGGAAAACAGCAGAGGCCACGGGAACCTGGGAAATTTTCCATATATCTTTTGAGATAATAAAAAAAAGGCCATGTCAGCCGCTACTGCCAGGCCGATACCCCCAATGAGCCATTTCTGGGAAATTCCCTGGGCAGACTCCCTGAACAGGCTGTATCCAATGAGAAAAATCCCCGGTAAAACCTGAATCAGCAAATCTGCCCAACCTGATCTGTCCCTGCCTTTTCTGAGATTTTCTACATACTTCCCTGTTTCCAGACAGACCAATGGAAGAAAAGGAATAAACACTTTATCCTTCACATACAGTCCGCCGTTTAAAAGATATCCGAATACCGGAGCAAACAATATAAGCAGAAGTCCTGCGGGAAGGATTTTTTTCTTCCAGCTTTCTTTTCTAAGAAGATTTCCCATAAGGCCGCCCAGGCTAAGATAGGTCAGACCCACTCCATAAGGACTGTAAAAGAAACGAAGAGGAGATATGGAAAAGAGTCCCATTCCTTCTGTTGTATTTCCCCCACTTTCCCTTGACAGCAGCACCAGCGCCGTAGGAACCAGAAGTATTCCGCACAGGCAGACAGAAAGTATAAGGGGTCCGGTAAAACCTCCTGCTTTTTTTCCAAAGTCTTTCCAGGAAAATTTTTCTGTCTGGGCTATATAAGTCCCTGCACCATACAACCCCAGTGCCAGAATTCCTCCCACACTGAAATAAAAGCTGGTCAGTATCATTCCTGTGGTTCCCAGGAGCAGCAGACCTTTCTTATTCTTCTGCAGAAATCTGTCTGTTCCTATAAGGGCCAGACACAGAAAGGGCATATAGTTTACAAACATGATCTGATTATAAGAGTGAAAGATCAGCGGTCCGGCCAGGGCAAACATACAGGCTGCCCAAAAGCCCGTATTGCCCCCGGAAAATTTCTTTTTTATCCATTGGTAAAACAATACCGCAGAAGCTCCGTAAGCAGCCATACTGCTTGCCATTATGTACAGGCCCATCGGCACAAAAGGCAGCAGATAGGAGAACAGGATCACCGGACTGAAAAGCCCGTAATAAGAAAAATTATAGATATTCTGTCCCCCGCCCAGGTTCCAGGCTATATCAGGAAAAAGATTTCCTGTAGCATAAAATCTCTGCCGGAAGTAATCCGGAAGCACACTGTGCTGGCTGATCCAGTCTACTCTGGAGCCGAAAATCCCGTACTGGAGGACAAAGAGCCAGCACAGTATCAGCGCAACGGCCAGTAAGATCCCGGCTTCTTTATCTGTCTGTATTTTTTTCATCTTTTCTTCTCCTGCTTCTCTCTTCATAGTCCTCTTCACTGGATTCTTTCAATAGATAAATGGGCCGGTGCTTCGTCTCCAAATACGTTTTCGCCAGATACTCTCCTAAGATCCCCATGCAGAACAGCTGGATCCCACCCACCAGAAAAATAATACAGGCCATGGACGGCCACCCCCGTACCGGGTCCCCGAAGATCAGCGTCCGAAAAGCAATAAATCCGATCATCAGGAAAGAGATCACACAGAAAACCAATCCTATGACCGCAGCCAGAGAAAGGGGTGCCACCGAAAATCCGGTAATCCCTTCCAATGAATAAGAAATCAGCTTTCTGAAAGGCCATTTGCTTTTTCCCGCACATCGTTCCTGATTAGGGAACTCTATCCAGGCAGTACGAAATCCCACCCATTGAAAAATCCCTTTGGAAAACCGGTTATACTCGCTCATCTGCAGCACACTTTTGACCATCCGTCTGGTCATAAGCCGATAATCTCTGGCCCCGCTGACCAGATGAATCTTTGAGAGCTTATTGATCACTTTATAAAAACAGTCTGACAGAAAGGATTTCAGTTTCGGTTCTCCCTGACGGTCTTTTCGGCGGGTAGCCACACAGTCCCAGTCCTCCTGGCAAAGCTTCCTGTACATTTCTGGAAGAAGCCCGGGAGGATCCTGAAGGTCTGCATCCATAATCCCTATATAATCTCCGGAGGCATGGGAAAGGCCGGCATAAATAGCCGCCTCCTTTCCGAAATTTCTGGAAAAAGACAGGTACCTGCATCTTGGATCCCGTTCAGCCAGTTTTCTCAGCTTTATCAATGTCTGATCTACAGAACCGTCATCTACAAAAAGGATTTCAAAGCAGACTTCCTGCATTTTTTCCATAACTTTTTTTATCTCTGTGTAAAAATATTCCAATGCTTCTTCTTCATTGTAGCAGGGTACTACGATCGTAATCTTGTCCATATGCGCTGCCGCCTTTCTCTTCTGTTACCGGGAACTCCAGGATCACTTTAAATAAGTCCCCGTCAATCTCTACATGCAATGTTCCTCCCATATTTGCCGCATAAGCGGAAGCTATGGCAAGCCCCAGACCATGGCCCTGGGTGGTTCTGGCCTTATCTCCCCGGACAAACCGCTCCGTGATCTCTTCCGGGGCAAAATCCATTTCATAGGAAGCGATATTCTTGATCACAGCCTGGATCCGATTTCCCTGTCTTTTCGTTTCCATATAGACCCTGGTATTCTCTAAAGAATACTTCAGGGCGTTCTCCAGGAGATTCTGGACCACCCGGTACATTTTCAGATTATCTCCCAGGAAAGGAAGGGGCTCCTGGGAAAATTTCCGCCGGATATTTCTCCCGCTGGCTGTAATGGCATCTTCCATATCTCCCAGGGTCTGCTCCAGAAGTCGATTCATATCCAGCACCTCCAGATTTAGCTGCTCGGAACCACTGGAAGCTTTAGAAAGATCAAAAAGATCCTGGATCATATCCTTTAACTGCTCCTGCTTTGCAGCAATAGCCTCCACATAATCTCTGGCCTGATCCGAAAGTTCTTCCTGTTTCAGCAGGTCCGTATAGCCCACCATAGAGGTAAGAGGCGTTTTCAGGTCATGGGACATATTGGTGAGAAGTTCCGCCTTCAACCGCTCTGCCTGGACCTGTTTTTCCACACTTTTTTTCATGGCAGACTCAATATTTTCCAGAGAATTTTCTGCTTCTTTTAAGAAAGAATGCTCCGGGATCCGGTACTCTTCGTCCAGCTTTCTACCATCAGATACCTCTTGTATCTGATGGTACAGATAACCGGCGTCTCTTGCCAACGGATTATTGAAACAGACTCTTAAAAGCAGACAAAACACCGCCAGACTAAAGAATCCTGCCATTAAAGTCCCCCAGTTGGTATACCAGTTCCAGGGCCCTACTGTCAGCCATAAAACTCCAGCCGTAAGGATTCCTCCTGCTCCCAGAAGGATCCGGAACTTGTGCTGAAACTGTTTTTCCAAAGATGTTCTCTTTTGGTACTGCCAGATCTGCTGCCAGATAAAAGAGGTTTTCTTTCCGATTCCAAGACAGATCTTCCTGACCGCCAGAAAAAGAGACGGGATCAGCAGGATCAGATAGAAAGACAGTCTCGTCAGATATTGAACAATATCATAAGAATCGATCAAAACATATCCCCAAATGTAGATTTCTCTTCCAAAGGCAGGAAAAGCCCGGAAATAATTTAAAATGCACACAGCCAGCAGGAACACGTTGATTTCTGTCCAGATTTTGTCCGGCTTTGAAATTTTGAAATTGGATTTTAAAGGCCCTCTTTTCAGATAGTCATGAAGTATAAAACCAATCCCGATACTGCAGACCACTGTCAGGATTCCCAGAATCACAGCGGCTTTAAAGCAGGAATCTTTCAGTTTCTGCTCCACGTAATAATAAGCTTCACTTATACCTGCGTAGCATGCATATATATAGGTGAGATTCAGAAAAATCAGGACTAAAAATAATCCGGCTCCCAACAGGATTTCTTCCTGTCTTTTACTTAATCTTTTCAATTTTGTATCCAATTCCCCACACCACCTTTAAATATTTTGGATTCTTCGGCGTGATCTCAATTTTTTCCCGGATCCGCCGGATATGGACCATTACTGTATTCTCCACTCCATAGGCCTGCTCCTGCCAGACTTGCGTATAGATCTCCTCTGCTGAAAAAACATAGCCGGGATGGCTCATGAGAAGTTCCAGAATTTTATATTCTGTTACAGTCAGGCGCACGGGCTGACCATCTACAGTAAGCTCTTTGGTATTTCTGTCCAGTATCAGACCGCCGTTTCTAAGCTGGTTTCCGTCCTCCTGTACCCTGGCTGCTCCCAGTGCAAAATATCGCCTCAACTGGGATTTCACCCTGGCCATCAGTTCCTGGGTATTATAGGGCTTGGTCACATAATCATCGGCTCCCATAGACAGTCCCAGAACCTTATCGCTTTCCTCTGTTTTCGCTGATAATATGATAATCGGTATGTTATTTTTCTCCCGGATCTTCATCAGAGCTGAAAGGCCGTTGAGTTTCGGCATCATTACATCCAGCAGGATAAGGTGGATTTCCTCTGTCATGAGGCGGTCCAGAGCCTCCATACCATCGTAGGCTTTATACACTTGATATCCTTCCAGTTCCAGCAGTTTTCCAAGGGATTTCACGATCTCCCGGTCATCATCTGCAAGCAATATATGGTAGTTATCCATTTTTCTGATCCTCCCTTTATTTTTACAGGCACATTGTAGCAAAAGAAACTAAGAATTTATTAAAGGTATTCTTACATTTTTCTTAACATTTCTGAAACAGAAAAATCGCCGCACATCAACCGGCAAAGGCTGTTGTGCAGCGATTTTCTTTCTCTATTCACTTTCCCGGAGCCGTTCCACCACGCTCTTTTTCTGGGTCTGCCGATAGGCTGCCAGGGAAATTCCCAGTCCTAAGACCATACACAGTGGTATCATAAGGATAAATGGCAGAGCCGTATACCGATACTGGAAACACATAATCACATCGTTCAATGCACTTACCAGATAATAGGCCCCCAGGCTTCCAAAAGCCACACTGATCAATCCGGAGATCAGGATATAATACCCGCTTTCCCAGAGGAGCATTTTCTTGATCTGTCCTTTCGTCATGCCGATGCTCTGCATAGTAGCCAGCTCCTGTTTTCGGGAGATAATCCCCGTAAGCATAGAATTGGCATAATTCAGGATTCCGATGATTCCGATCACCGCACACAGAGCATATCCTACTGTGGCCATGGAATTTACCATGCCGGAAAAGTCTTCCTCCAGACTGGACTTTGAAAGATAGCCCATAGAAGTATTTACCTGCTCTGTATAGTTTTCCAGATAACTTTCAAAAGCCGGCTGGTCTTTCTCATCCACTGTATAGGTTTTCGCAAACATAATGGCATTGGGAGATTTTTTCATATCCTCCAGAGGAACCACTACAGTCAGAGAATTAAGAGAAAAAGCATGCATATTCATGCTTGCAGGCAGCGGTTCAATAACTGCCATGACTTCATATTCTTTCTCTTCCGTATTGGTATAATGCCAGTTCACAACTTCCCCATTCTCATTGTATTCGAAAACTTCTTCTGATTCTTCTGTAGTATAGGAAAGAGTGAGCCTGTCTCCTGGTTTATAAATGCTGTCATTCTCACTGCTGTACCGGTCAAACTTCTGTACCAGTACATAATCTCCTGTGGCAAATTTTTCCAGATCTATGGTTCCTTCCACTGCTTTCAGCTTTGGCAGAAGGGAATCTGAGTAGGCGTATCTTTCCTCATCGATCTGTCCCTTACCGGCAATAGCCTCCAGAGCCTGCTCTTTTGTATCCTCGTATTCTGTATTCATCTTCCCAGCCTGATAAAGAGCCTCATACCTTTGCCGTCCAGTCTCGGTAAGGGTATGTTTCATCCCCCAGTCTCCCCACAGCTCTCCGCTTTCTAAAATTCCTGTCTGGCTGTCCGCTCCGGCAAGGTAGTTTTCATCTATGGTATAGTCCATATTCATTGGAGAAGACCTGGTAAAGTTTACACTTCCCACCATATAGTCTCCGGTAAGCCTGGTCTCCAGATACTGGTCCATACGGAAGCTTCCTACTGCAGTCATAACGATTTCCAGAAGAATCATACTCAACGATACTGACAATACCACAATGGCCGTTTTCTTTTTATTTCTCCCAAGATTTGCCAGAGCCATCCTGGATATTCTCCCGCCCTTCAAGCCTTTCTTTTTTCTCCGTCGTTTCACTGTTCCATCTGTATAGCGGAGAGCCTCTACCGGGGAAACCTTTCCTGCAATCTTTGCCGGTTTTCTGCAGCTGATAAACACCGTTGCCAGGGAAAACAGAGCGCCGAAGACAAAAATCCAGGGACTGAAATAAATCCCGGCAGGGCCTTCATATCCCGAAAGACTGGTAAGAAGGGGAATCAGCATCTGGCCTGCAAAGAACCCCAGGAGCAGCCCTAAAGGAATTCCCACTGCCGAAAGTTTCCACACCTGGCGGTAGACCAGTTTTTTCAGCTGCCTCTTGGTAGTCCCCACCGTTTTCAGAAGTCCATAAAAACGGATTTCCTTTAGAATGGAAAGCTGGAAAATATTATAGATAATCAGGTATCCGGTAACCAAAATCACCAGAAAAGCCCCGGCTAAAAGGACCACAGTCCCCATATCCAGGTTTTCTGTCCGGGAGGTAAGATACGCCCAGTTTACCCCATAGCTGATTACTTTATCAGGGTCTGTTCCTTCTTCCGCCTGTCCTTCCGGCACATAGCCGGCATCCTGGATGATTTTCTGCACATTTTCCTCTATATTCCTGGCATCAGCAAAGAAAATATTGCCGGCAGTGAGGCCGCATATCTCTCCTGTTTCTCTGTAATGCTCCACAAAGTCCTGTTCTGTATAACCCCTGCTCAGCTCTTCAAAATAAGCCTGGGACACATAAAGCTCACTGGCATGGCTGATCTCGTTCCCCTGGTACCAGCCGCAAAGTGTGAATTCCTGTTCTGTTTTCTCCCCCATAAATTCAAATTCCAGGGAAACTTTCTCTCCTATTTCCGCCGGTATTCCCAGAGCTTCCAGAGTAAGGGTATCTGCTGCCAGTTCTCCTTTCTCCCTGGGAAGCCTTCCCTCCTTCAGTCTGGAAAAACTCTGGTCCAGCTCTTCTATTCCGCTTGCTACCCGGATTTCTGCCTGGCGCTGTTTTACATTTTCTGCAATTCCCACATAGATGTTATAGGAGGAAGATTTTACCAGAGGATTATCTGTGATCTTTTCATATTGTTCCCTGGTAACATTCTTTAATCCGGCGTGAAACTTTCCTCCCACTTCCATCATAGTCTGCTCCTGGAATGCCTGCCCCATCCCGATTCCCATGGAAAATACCGCAGTGAATAAAAGACTGGTCAGGCAGATAGCGCCTATGGCAAAAAGGTTCCGCATCCGGTTCTTTTTCATGTTTCTGGTGGAAAGCTTTCCGATGACTTTTCGGTTATTATTACGCATCTCCTCACCCCCTGTTTCCTACAATCCTGCCGTCTTCGATCCGGATGATCCGGTCACAGAGCTGAGCCAGTTCCTCAGAATGGGTGATCATCACAATCGTCTGAGAAAACCGGGAGTTGGTCAGTTTCAGCAGTCCCAATACCTCCTGAGAAGTCTTGGAATCCAGGTTCCCGGTAGGCTCATCTGCTAAAAGGATGGCCGGTTTTGAGGCCAGAGCTCTGGCAATAGCCACCCGCTGCTGCTGTCCTCCGGAAAGCTGGTTGGGAAGGTTATAGATCTTATCTTTGATCCCCAGAGTTTCTATAATCTCCTCCACATATTTTTTGTCCGGTTCTTCCCCGTCCAGTTCAATGGGAAGCACAATATTTTCGTAGACATTCAATATGGGAACCAGGTTGTAATTCTGGAAAACGAAGCCGATATTCCTTCTCCGAAAAATCGTCAGTTTTGTCTCATTAAGGCCGAAAATATCCTTTCCTCTCACAAAAACTTTTCCCTGTGTAGGGTAATCCAGACCTCCCAGCATATGAAGAAGGGTAGATTTTCCTGAGCCGCTGGTTCCTGCCACAGCTACAAACTCCCCTTCCTCCACAGACATATCCACGCCATCCAGAGCCTTCACCAGACTGGCATCTTTTCCATAATATTTTTTCAGGCCTACTGTCTTCAAAATTTCCATATAAGCACCTCGTTTCATTTTCCTGTTTTCCATTTATACTTATATTGTATAGGAAACTCCTGACAGTTCCCTGACATCTGCCGTCTTTTTTCCTGACAGTTTTGTCAGGACTCCCGATTTTTCAAAAGAAACAGGGAAAAACAGCTTCCCTGCCCTTCCCTGGAAGAAACTGTAATATAGCCTTTCTCTTTCTGCAGGATAAGCTGGGCCAGATACAGCCCCAAACCGGTGCCTTCTTCCTGTTCCACCTGGCTGCCCCGGTAAAAACGCTGAAAGATCTTATTGAAATCCCTCTCCGGTATCCCCGGTCCCTGGTCCCGGATATTCACCTGTACATACATCTCCAGAGGCCGGACTTCTATTTTTACAGTGCTTCCGGCAGGAGAATACTTCACTGCATTTTCCAGGATATTCCCCATAGCCTCGGCAGTCCATTTGAGATTGTGCACCGGAAAGCACTCGGTAAAAGACCCTGCCTCCAGCTCTATATCCTTTTCTCTGGCCTGGGCATACACCCCGTTTATACTCTTGGCAATGGTCTCTCCCAGGGGAGCGGGATGGCTCTCAAAGGTCAGGATTCCCTGTTCCAGCCGGGAAGCCTTTACCAGATTTTTCATCAGCCACTGCATTTTTTCCGCCTGTTCCTGGTTCCGTTTCAGAAAGACTTTCTGTTCTTCTTTTGTAAGCTTTTCCTCCTTTAAAATTTCTGTGTTCAGCAGAATATTTGCCAGAGGAGTCTTTAACTGGTGGGAAAGGTCAGAAAGAAGAGAAGCAATCTCCCCTTTCTCCTTTCCCGCTTTCTCCCGCTCCAGAGAAGATCGTCTCAATACCCGGAACAGCTGGCTGAGAAGTTTGGATTCCATCTCTTCCTTACAGTCCTCATCACCTAAAAATCCTGTCTGTTCATAGGTCTGAAGCGCTCTGGAAAACCTCCTTAGTTCCCTTCGGTAATACAGCATTGTTCCCAGACAGCAGGCCAGGCAGAGGAGGATACAAACGCCGCAGACTCCATATAAGATCCTCTCTGTCATAACCGCTCCTCCCATATATAACCGATTCCGTGAATGGTTTTAATAAATCTTGGTCTGGAGGGGTCTTCCTCGATTTTCTTTCTCAGCCTTCCGATATTTACCTGAAGGGTATTGGGGTTTACAAACTTTCCTTCCCGGTCCCACACCGCCTCCAGAATCTGATTCTGGGTCAGCACCTGGTTCTTATTTTCCAGGAAGTATTTCAGGATCTTGAACTCCGTCACACTGCATTCCATCTCCTGCTGTGCCTTCCATACCTTGATCAGATCCGTGTCTATCACTATATCCCCGGAGCTTAAAATATGAGATTTCGCCTTTTCTCCTTTTCTTCCCAGAAGCTTTTCCAGGCGAAGCTTCAGAACCGCTACAGAAAAAGGCTTTGTCATATAGTCATCTGCCCCGCTGGACAATCCCATGATCTCATCTGTCTCCATATCTCTGGCCGTCAGCATGAGAATGGAAACCTGGGAGCTTTCTCTGATCTTCCTGCACAGGTCATTGCCGTCCATATCCGGGAGATTCAGATCCAGCAGGATCCCCTGGGGAGCTTCCTGTAAAAAAAGCCGGTATCCCTCCTTCCCGTTCTGAGCCTGAAGAACTTCATAGCCTTCCTGGGCCAGAGAAAAGGCAATGCCCTGGCGCAGACCCTGGTCATCTTCAATGATCAATACTTTCATTTTCTCCTCCCTCTATACACCTAGTGTAATCCACTTTAAGCATTCTCAGTGAAACGGTAAGGCATTTAAAGTGGATTACACTAGTTTTTTATGCTGTCTTACTACCGTTTCATAATCTCCATAGATAAAATAATAATCTGCCTGGGCCTCTCCTTCTGTATATACATAAGTACCATACATGGGAATATCACAGCCCAGCACCGTATGTCCCGCTCCAATGCTGATGCCATATCCCTGATAAGAATAGATCAATGGCATACGCATCTTTTTCCCGCCAAAGCTGATATATCTGGCCTTATGACTTAAAGGTTCCTGGTTGCCTGCCAGGATACCTTTGGCAAAAATCTTTTCTTCTTTTGGCCATTGAAAATAGGCCCAGGTTCTGGAAATTCCATCCAGCTGCCGGGGCATCTCCGGATTTTCCTCCAGCAGTTTCCGCCCCTGTCTGTCAAAAAATGTCAGGGCTCCTGTCTTCTTTCGGATCCTTACTATAAGCCTGTCTGTAGCAAGCTCCACCGTATCCTTTCCTGCCCTGGCGCTCCAGTTTACCCCGGTTTCCGGCTCACTGTCCCAGTAGCCCTGAGGGAATTTTCCCTCATTTTCCCTGACAAACTGAACCCGGATCACAGCCTCTCCCAGAGGCGTCAGCCGCAGAGTTCCATATGCTCCCTTTAGTGTCAGCCAGGCTCTGCTTTTCTTTACTTCTGTAATCTCCAGTTCCCTGGGATGTATCCTTTCCTGTATCATCAGATTCTTTAGGACCTGGGTATCCGGAATATCTCCGAAGTGCCGTGGAGAAGGATTGACTGGAAGAGGTCTTGGTGCCTTCTGGATCAGACGGATATCCTCTGCCGGTTTCTCCTGAGGCTCTTTTCCAGAAATCTCTGGGCTTTTTGCTCCGTTCTTTCTGCTTTCTTCTGAGGTTCCCGCTCCAGCTGCAGTTCCCTTTTTTAAAGCCGGAATCTTATTGGAAATCTCTCTTCTTGGCTGTCCTTCCTTCTGTATTCTGTCTGTATCCCTGTCCTGTTTTTTCTCCGGATTTTTTTCTGTTTTTTGAGTTTTTCCTTCCAGGAATTTCATATGTTTTTCTCTGGATACCGGTTTTCCGATAAGTTCTGTCAGATTTTCCCCATGAACCACTGCCAGCTCGTGAAGGGCTCTGGTAGCCGCTACATAAAGCAGCTTGACATAGCCGTCTTCCCAGGGATATTTCTCCTTCGACGGGTCGTAGAGAAGCACTGCGTCAAACTCCAGTCCCTTGGTATATTCCACTGGAAGGACCATGATCCCTTCTCCGAATTCCGCTCTTTCCAGGTCGCTCTCTGCTAAAGAAAGATGTTCTTTCAGACAGCTGCTAAGCCAGGAGGCTTCCTCCTGGTCCCGACAGATCACTCCAATAGTCTCATGGCCCTCTTTCTGCCAGTTCTGGAGGATTTTTACTGTTTCCAGGACCATTTTCTCCTTCCTGCAGGGAACCAGGGATACTTCTTTTCCATGGCGCTCCACAGGTTCTACAGGATATACCGGAAAGTTTCCATGACGGAGGATTTCCGTGGCAAATCTGGAAATTTCCACAGTATTCCGGTAGCTTTTCTTCAGTATCCCGAAGGTATCACGGGGGCCGGTAAGAAGCAGTTCCTGAAGCTCTTTCCAGTCATTCAGTCCCCAGCCGAAATGTATATTCTGGGAAACATCTCCCATAACCGTATAGGTACAGCCCCTCAGACAGTAGTTCAGGACTCCGTAGGCCATCATGCCGAAGTCCTGGGCCTCGTCGATGATCACATGGCTGGCTTCCCGGATGCCGTCTGTCTCTTTGATCCGTTTATAAATATAGGCCAGAGCCGCCAGGTCGTACAGGTCAAATGCACTTTCCCGGAAAGGTACTGTTTTTCCTTTTTCCTGCTGTGTCTGGAGGAACTCTCTATAAAAATCATAGACAGACCCCTTCCAGTTTCTTCCGCCGAAATGTTTCCGGTAGGTCCGGAATAGTTCTTTTCTCTCTTCCAGTGTATAGATAGTTCCCACACAATTCAGTTCATTTTCCAGCTTTGCCATAAGAATTTTATTCAGCATACGGATCTTGCTCTGCATAGACATCAGAGGATTGTCTTTCAGATAATTTTCTATGGCTGTCCCGGACATGATCCGTCTCCTGCCTCTTTTCAGACGGATTTCTTCCCGGGGTATCTGCTGCCTTTCATATTCTCTGCAGAAGTTTTCCAGATCCCGGAACCACTCCAGACTTCCTTTCAGGCAGCTGCTTTTGTCATTCTTATCTGCCGGAATGATCTGGTATTTCTCTCCGTCCCATTCTTCATAGAGCAGCCTTACAAAGAGCTGTTCCATCGTCATCTGGGACACCCCGTATACATCCAGATCCGGCAGGACACTGGTAATATAGTTCAGCAGTATACGGTTGCTTCCGATAATATAAAAGTCCTCCGGACGAAAGGTCTCCTCATAATTATACAGAATATAAGAAATCCGGTGCATGGCCACTGTTGTCTTTCCGGAACCGGCCACACCCTGGACGATCATATTGGTCTTTGGGGATTTACGGATGATCTGGTTCTGCTCTTTCTGTATCGTTGCAATGATCTCTCCCAGAACTGCTTTCTTGCTCTTTGCCAGGTATTTGTTCAGCAATTCGTCTGTAGCTACAATATCTGAATCATAAAAATCTTTTAAATGATCATTTTCAATCTCGTAGGTACGCTTCCGCCGCAGGTCAATGTTATAGGTTCCATGATCTTTTACCGTATAGCTGCATGGTCCCAGAGCGTTCTCATAATAGACAGAAGCCACCGGTGCTCTCCAGTCTATGACCAGGGGGTCTGTACTGTCTTTGGTGATTCCAACTCTTCCCACATAATAGGACTCCTCCCAGGGGATCTTGGAATCTTTAAAATCGATCCGCCCGAAATAAGGTTTTTTTCTTGCCCGCTCATATCTCAGAAGCTCCCTCTGGCTCTCCCTTAACTGGGACTGGGTATTATGGAGAAGAGACAGCCCCTCCTTGTCCTTTGGCCCATAGGTTTCTATCAAATCATGGATATCTTCCGACAGAGTCTGGATATTCTTTCTGGTCTTTTCAAGATTTTCCTGAGCTGTGTCAATGATAAGGGCCAGCTGCTTTTCTTCCGCTTCCCTGGTCAGCCCCGGAACAGGGCGGAAAGCCTTTTTTTCATTCATATCTGGATCATCTCCTGTCCTTTGATTCTTCTGATTTAAAAACAAATATACTATTTGGTATATCATCTTCCCGTCTAAAATTCAACTGCTTTCTTATATCTTTCTGCCTCCACGCCCCTCTCCAAAATTGAACTTTTTTATTTAGATCGTTTTATTGTTGAACTTTTAATTTTTCTATTGAACTTTTCGTGAGTTTATACTATAATGCAATCAATCCGTTGAACTTTTGGAGGAAAAATATGTTAAAAGAAACTTTTGCTGAGCGATTAAAGACGGCAATGGACCTCCAGGGTAAGAAGCAGGTGGATCTTATCCGCATCGCTTCCCTGCAGGGGGTCAAACTTGGAAAAAGTCATATCAGTCAATATGTAAACGGGAAAACCCTTCCCAGAGAGGATATTCTTCATTTCCTGGCGGAAGCCCTCCAGGTAAAGGAAGAATGGTTAATGGGAAAAGAAAATCAGACCACGGGGGAAACAGAAATGAGAGAGTTTAAGAAATCATCAAAACTGGATAATGTATTATATGACGTAAGAGGGCCGGTGGTAGATGAGGCCGAAAAAATGGAAGACGCAGGCATGCAGATCCTGAAACTGAACATTGGAAATCCGGCGCCTTTTGGCTTTAAAACCCCGGACGAAGTGATCTACGATATGCGCCGGCAGCTTACTGACTGTGAAGGCTATTCCTCTGCAAAGGGTCTGTTCTCTGCCAGGAAAGCCATCATGCAGTACGCTCAGATAAAGAAAATCCCTAATGTGACTATCGAAGACATTTATACGGGAAACGGGGTCAGCGAGCTGATCAATCTCAGCATGTCCGCTCTTCTGGACAATGGAGATGAGATCCTGATCCCTTCTCCGGACTACCCTCTTTGGACGGCCTGTGCCACTTTGGCAGGAGGAAAAGCCGTTCACTATATCTGTGACGAACAGTCCGACTGGTATCCGGACATGGAAGATATTAAAAAGAAGATCACAGACCGGACAAAAGCCATTGTCATCATCAATCCCAACAATCCTACAGGGGCTCTTTATCCCAGAGAAGTGTTACAGCAGATCGTGGATATCGCCAGAGAACATCAGCTGATCATCTTCTCTGACGAGATCTATGACCGTCTGGTCATGGACGGAGAGGAGCATGTATCCATTGCTTCCCTGGCTCCTGATCTGTTCTGTATCACTTACAGCGGTCTGTCAAAGTCCCATATGATCGCAGGCTTCCGGATCGGCTGGATGATCCTCAGCGGAAACAAAAGAATTGCAAAAGACTACATTGAAGGGCTCAAGATGCTCTCCAATATGCGTCTCTGCTCCAATGTTCCTGCTCAGTCCATTGTCCAGACAGCCTTGGGCGGCCATCAGAGTGTAAACGACTATATCCTGCCCGGAGGAAGAATCTACGAGCAACGGGAATTTATTTACAAGCAGCTTTTAGATATCCCCGGTATCAGCTGTGTAAAGCCTAAGGCCGCATTCTACATCTTCCCCAAAATGGATGTAAAGAGGTTCAATATCCTGGATGATGAAAAATTTGCCCTGGATCTCCTTCGTGAAAAGAAGATCCTGATCGTGCAGGGAAGCGGCTTTAACTGGCACCAGCCGGATCATTTCCGGATCGTTTACCTGCCCCGTATCGAGGTCTTAAAAGAGGCTTCCGAAAAACTGAAAGATTTTTTCAGCTATTATCACCAGTAAATTTTAGAAATTGACAAAAAAAATCCTCCCTGCTATAATCAGTCCGTTATCAGACTAATTACAGCAGGGAGGTTTTTATGGATAAAAACAAAATGCTTCAGGATATACAGGCTTATAATGCCCTGTGGCTGGACTCCAGCGTCCTGTACAGGGAGTGGGCCAAAGCTCATGATGTATCTTATTTTGAACTGCTGGTGATCCTGTCTCTGACAGAAGGTCCCTGCAGTCAGAAAGAAATCTGCCAGAAATGGCAGATCCCGAAACAGACAGTAAACTCTATTTTAAAAAATTTTCTCCAAAATAACTGGGTAAGGCTGACTCCGGCTAAAGAAGACAAGCGTAACAAGATCATTCTCCTCACCCAAGAAGGCCGGGCCTACATGGAGCCCTTAGCCCAAAAGCTGGCGGACTGTGAATGCACCGTATGGGTAAAACTGGGAGAGGAACGGCGAAAAGCCCTTATGGAAGGCACTGCCCTTTACAACAAATTTTTCCGGGAGGCACAGACAGATGAAGAATCATAAAGAATTTTTTCAATATGTGATCCCCTCTATGCTGGCCTTTGCTCTGTCCGGAGTTTACTCTATCGCCGACGGATTTTTTGTAGGGAACGCCATGGGAGACAGCGCTCTGGCTGCTATTAATGTGGCCTATCCCCTGACAGCTTTTCTCCAGGCCACAGGCACAGGCATCGGAATGGGCGGCGCTGTGGAATACTCTATTTCCATGGGAAATCAGAAGCCCCAGCGAAGCCGGGAGTTTTTCAGCATGGCCCTTTATCTTCTTCTGGGGCTGGGAATCCTCTACACCTTTGTTCTGATGGGGGCAGGTGCTCCGGTGCTGAGGCTTTTCGGCGCCACAGGAGAGATCTATTCTCTGGGAAAAGAATATATTTTCTTTATTTCCCTGGGTGCTGTATTCCAGGTTCTGGGCACCGGACTGGTTCCTTTTATCCGGAATATGGGCGGCTCAGTGACGGCCATGGCCGCCATGATCGCAGGCTTTCTCACCAATATTGTCTTGGATTATCTTATGGTATGGCATTTTCCCATGGGGATGATGGGCGCCGCCATTGCCACAGATATCGGCCAGGGAGTGACTTTCCTGGTATGTCTTTTCTTCTTTCTACGAAAAAAAGAAAGGCCTGTATTCTCTTTTAGAGAAAATACCTTTCTTCTTATCAAAAAAATATTCCAGGTAGGGATCTCACCTTTTGGCCTGACTTTTGCTCCCAATGTCACCCTGATCCTGGTAAATAAAAGCGCCTCTGTTTTCGGCGGAGCCATGGCGGTTACCTGCTATGCTCCGGTTAGCTATATCTGCTGCGTAGTCCAGCTCCTCCTTCAGGGAGTCAGCGACGGCTGCCAGCCTCTTTTAAGCCTGTCCTACGGCCAGGGAAAAGAGGAGAAGACCCGGCAACTTCGGAATCTGGCCTACCGCTTCTCCTTCCTGGTCAGCCTGGTCTGCGTAGTGCTGCTCTTCCTTCTCCGGGGACAGGCAGGGGCCCTCTTCGGCGCCTCCCCTGAAGTCACCAGTGAGATCAGCCGGATCCTTCCTGTGTTCCTGGCAGGATACCTGTTCGTCAGTGTGTCCAGAGTGACTACTTCTTACTTCTATGCCACAGGGAAGGATCTGAGAGCTTACCTGCTGATCTACGGGGAACCAGTGCTTCTTGCCCTGCTGCTTCTTTTTGTTCCCGGGCTGGCAGGGATCTTCGGCACCTGGGTAAGCGTGCCTCTGTCACAGCTGCTGGCTATGACCCTTGGAATCGGATTCCTGTTCATAAATCCTCATAAAAAGTGAACCTACTCCTCCTGCCTCCTTGCCCTGCCAATGGCCAGAGCCACCGCCACACAGGCCAGGGCAAAGAGGAGCTGGATCCCCATTCCCTGAAAAAGGGTGGTCCTGAGGGAGTCGGTCAGGGTCTCGTTAAAGCTGAGGATGGAAATATTCTGGGCATACCAGTAGGTGGGGAAAAACTGTCCAATCCTTCGGACCACTCCGGTAAGCATTTCCAGGGGAACAAAGATTCCGCCCAGGAAGCAGAAACCCAGGCTCAGCACATTGGCCATCCCATTTACCGCTGCATCGGACCTGGCCATAGATCCAACGAAAAAGGCGGCCGCCAGAGCTCCCAGCATAATGGTAAATCCATTGAGAAGGATCAGCCACCAGTTGGGGTTATTCCGGAATTCTGAAAAGCAGGTAAGGATTCCGATCCCTTCACAGAGCGCCCAGGACAAAATTCCTATGGTAAAGAAAGCCAGAAGGCTTTGGATATTTTTATTCCTCAGAGTCAGGCTGGAGGCCTGAAGCCTCCGGCGGATGTCTATATTCTGATACTCCTTCTGGATCAGTCCCAGAACAAAGCAAAGGATACTGAAATACAGATAAGGCATAAAACGGAACACATTATAGATTCCCAGATCCTCTCTGGTGCTTTCCAGCTCCACTTCTGCCCGGATATCCCCGGTGTCCAGTACGTTTTTCATTGCTTCTTCCTGGGAATAGCCCCCTGCCAGATACACTCTGGCACTGTTGATAAAATCATCGATACGGCCATTCACATAATATTCCCACTGGCTTCCGGATTCCGTAACTGACTCTACTTTTTTCTTTCCCTGTATACAGTTTTCATAAAATCCTTCCGGTATGAGTACCGCATACCGGATCTGGCTGCTGTAAACAGCCTCTGCTAATTCATCCATATCATCTTTCATTACCGTCACATCATGATATTTCTCCAGATAATCTTCCAGAGCATGGGACCACAGGCTGTTATCCCGGTCCACCACTCCTATGGAAAGTCTCATCTGTGCATAGGAACCTCCGTTTTGTTCTCTGCCTGAAAGATAAACCATGGAAACTGCCACTCCCAGGAAAATGGTGCAGTATAGAATAATGGTGGAAATATTTCTTTTTATAGCAATCAGATACCCTTTATATACTTTCATATCGCATTCTCCTCATTGACAAAACCGCAGCCCCAAGAAGCAAGACGCCAAAAAGGGTCAGCAAAAACAGGCTTCTCTGATATTTTTCCATGTCCTGATAGACCAGCACACTGTAAAAAGCGTCGGTGATCAGTGCCCCCGGATTAAGCCGGTTTATCACAGGAACATATTTCTCGACGGCCTCCTTCACTCCGCTGATCATCAGATCCGCCGCAAAAGAACAGGCCATAGTCAGTGCCACGATAATACCGTTTTTCAGATTTGTGCTCCAGGTTCCAATGGTGCCTACCACCATTCCCATACCGGAAGAATACATGGTAGCGATAAAACAGATCACCAGGATCTCTCCCGTCTGTTCTCCCATATGGATATCTCCCAGGATCTGATCCATATAAAAAAGGAGGATTAGCACTTCCACGAAGCTGATCAGCCAGGAAGAAAGGAGGCTGGCGGTAATGGTTTTATACCGTTTTACACAGCCAGCCGCCAGTCTGGCTCCAAGATCGGAAGTATTGGCCTGGACTCCCACGGTATTATACATGCCCATAAAACTTCCATAGAGACAGGTCATAGCAATAAGGGCAAAGAAATAATTCTGTACAGAATCCAGGGAATCCCCCTGAAAAGTCACGGTTTCTGTATAGCTTCCCCAGTCGCTCACAGCCTCTATGGCGGCCGGAAGATTTTCCGGATGTTCCCTTGCGATCTGGGCCAGCATGTGTTCATTTTTCTCATAGATATCCAATGTCTGGGAAAGGATACTGGTATAAGTAGAATCCTCTCCAATTACCAGTTTCTTCTCCTCTCCCCCATAGAATATTCCCAGGATCTCATCATTTTTCAGTGCCTCTCTGGCCTCTTCCTCACTCATAGGAAGGATCTGAAACCAGTCCCCGTCAAAGCTTTTCAGATATTCCAGAAAGGCCTCCTCTTCCTGAGAATCTGCACTCTGATCCGTGACAAAAGCTGCCTGGACGTCTTCCATGGCATGTATTCCCATAGTCCCTCCCAGGGTAAAATGAAAGAGGGTAGCCAGGATCAGAGGGAAGAACAGGGTCCAGAAAATATTTGATTTCTCCCGGATATTGACCAGGATCTGTCTTTTCATGATCTGAAACATCGCTTTCCCTCCTAATCTCTCAGCTCTTTCCCGGTGATCTCCAGAAATACATCATTTAAAGTAGGCAATTCTGAAAAACACCTGCCGCAGGTAAGATGCTCCTCCTCCATATAATGAAGAAGACTCAGCAGATGGCTGCCGGTTCCCTCAAATCGCAGGGTCAGGTTTCCCTCCTCATAGACCGTGGAAAATACCTGGGGCATATGGCGGATGGTTTCCAGTTGTCCTTCCGTAAGATGTATGCCCTCTATGTGGACTTTCTCCCCGGTTTTTATCATATTTTTCAGTTCCTCTTTAGTCCCCAGAGCCAGGCACCGTCCCTTATCCAGTATGGCGATCCGGCTGCAGATCTGTTCCACCTCTTCCATATAGTGGGAAGTGTAGATAATGGTGGAACCCTGGCGGTTCATCTGGCAGATCCCTTCCAGGATCTTATTCCGGCTCTGGGGATCTACCGCTACCGTAGGTTCATCCAGGATTACCAGTCTGGGCTTATGGGCAATGCCGCAGGCAATATTCAGCCTCCGCAGAAGTCCTCCGGAGAGCTTTTTCGGCCGTTTTTTCTCATAGCCTTCCAGTCCGGTAAAGGCTATGGCCTCCTCCACCAGCTTTTTCCTCTCCCTTTTATCCGCCACGTAAAGGCCGCAGAAATAATCAATGTTTTCATAAACCGTCAGTTCATTAAAAACCGCCACATTCTGCATAACGATCCCGATCTGCCTCTTGATCTCATAGCTGTCCGGCTCCATCTCTTTTCCGAAGATCTTAATGCTTCCTTTATCATATTTTAAAAGAGCCAGCAGACAGTTGATCACTGTGGTTTTTCCCGATCCGTTTGGCCCCAGAAGTCCGAAGATCTCCCCTTCCTCAATATCCAGATTCAGGTGGTCCAGGGCTATGGTATCTTTATATCTTTTTACCAGATTTCTGATTTCAATCATAGACATGTTCCAGTCTCCTTTCCCGGGAATCCGGCACCAAATACCAGCCGGTTTTCCCTTCTTGATTCTGTCATCATCATACCAGAGTTTTTCTCTTCTTCACAGTGTCTCCTGTCAGGATCTGCCATGACAAATGTCACATAGGCAGTCTGGGAAAGTTGTGGTATACTGAGTAGAGTTAAAAATCGGTTTCCCGGCCGGAAAGGAGGAATGTATTTTGAACCGTCTTACAGATAAAGCCATGCTTCTTCTCTATACCCTGGGATCCTGTCTGCTGATCCAGCCAGATCCTGTCTATGTAGGGTTCTTTTTTCTGGCAGTGACTTTTTCTGCTTTTTCGGAAATCTGGCGGACAGATATCTTTCTCCTTCCCGGACTGGCAGGCTATGGGCTGATGACTCTAGCCTTCCCCCAGGGAGTTTTTTTCTATCCCCTGCTGGCCTATGATTACTTTTCTGCGGGACTGCTTGCTTCCCGGAAGCTCTGGTCCCTGGTTCCTTTGGGAATCCTGTTCTATTTCCCGGCCTCCGGGTATTCTTCTTTTGTGATCTATTATCTTCTGATAGGAATGTTTCTGGGTGGACTTTTATGGTACCGCAGCGCCTCTTATGAAAAGCTTTCTCTGGATTATAAGAAAGTACGGGATGATGGGATCGAGAGAAGTCTGCTGTTAAAAGAAAAGAATAAAACGCTGATCGAGAAACAGAATTATGAGATCTACGCCGCTACTTTAAAGGAACGGAACCGGATTGCCAGAGAGATTCATGACCATGTAGGCCACATGCTTTCCCGTGCCATCCTTATGACAGGGGCTATGAAAACCATGTTCCGGGATCCTGCTGCCTCCCAGCCTCTTTCTCAGCTGGAGGATACCTTAAATACAGCTATGGACAACATACGGGAAAGCGTCCATGACCTTCACAATGAAGCGGTCAATTTAAGGGAAACTGTGGAAAATCTCATAGCCTCCTTCCATTACTGCCCGGTATCTCTGGAATACGATATAAGCAGTCCTCCCCCGCCCCAGGTGCGGTACTGCTTTATTGCCATCCTGAAGGAGGGGCTTTCCAACATTTCCATTCACAGCCAGGCAGATAAAGCCTGGGTAACCCTTCGGGAGCATCCGGCCATGTATCAGCTGATCATCCGGGACAACGGCATTGGAAAAGGCAGCTCTTGTGGCGGGGGCATCGGTCTTTCCAATATGCAGGAAAGGGTGGAGACTTTAAAAGGCTCTATTCATTTTGAAAGCACAAAGGGATTTCGGATTTTTGTCACGATTCCAAAAGAAAAGCAGGAGAATATTTATGAAAGTTTTGATCGTAGATGATGATTTTTTTATTACCACAGCTTTAAAGACCATTCTGGAAGCAGATCCGGAAATTCAGGTCTGCGGTTTGGGAAAAAACGGAAAAGAGGCTCTGTCTCTTTATGCCTCTCTGGACCCGGACATTCTGCTCATGGATATCCGGATGGAAGAGATGGACGGCCTGGCAGCTTCAGGGGAAATCCTCTCCCGGTATCCCCAGGCCAGGATCCTGCTCCTTACCACCTTTCTGGATGACGAATACATTATCCAGGCTTTAAAACTGGGGGCCAAAGGCTATCTTTTAAAGCAGGATTACAACAGCATCATTCCTGCCCTGAAAGCCGTCTACTCCGGCCAGACCGTTTACGGCAGCGAAATCACTGCAAAGCTCCCAGGGCTTTTAACCAGTCAGAAAAGTTTTCCCTGGGAGGAGCATCACATCGGTCCCAGGGAATTAGAGGTGATTGATCTTGTAGCTCAGGGCCTGAGCAACAAAGAGATCGCCGGGAAATTATATTTAAGTGAGGGTACAGTCCGGAATTATCTCAGCACTATCCTGGAGAAACTGGGACTTCGGGACCGGACCCAGCTGGCGGTATTTTATCTGCGAAGTGGACGGTCCTTTTAAAGATTTTCAAAAATCTCTTCTAATCGAAGATGGACATGAGAAAAAGCCTTTAGTGATATTTCCAGTTTTCCGTTATAAGAAGGACTGGAAATATCATCATCCAGTACAAACACATCTTTCAGACTGTAACTGCCATTTTCGCCCAGATAATAGATTTCCACGGCTTTTTCCAGAGAGGATACAATCCAGTATTCCTCTACCCCGCAGGACTCATAGATTTCTTTCTTTTTTGTCCTATCTCTGAAAGCAGTAGAAGGACTTAGGGTTTCCACAATAAATTTCGGAATTCCCCGATAGGTACCTTTTTTCAGATTCTTTCTGTCGCAGATAATCATAATATCCGGGATCACATAGTCTTCTGAATCCTCACAATAGCAAAAATCCAGATTTTCCATAAAAATCGCACAAAGGCTGTCCTGAAACTGACCTCTCAGACGATAGAAAATATTTCCGTTTACCAGACTATGTCTGTAATCTGCCGCCGGAGACATATCATAAAATTTCCCATCTATCTTTTCCTGTTTTTTCTCTCTGAGATTTTCCATTATCACAGCTCCTCTCTGAGCATCTGCAAATTCTTTATCTGGGTTCAGTATAATAAAGTTTCTTTTTAAAATCAACCGTCAGAAATCTACTTTTCATGAAACACAAACAATCCGTCTACTGTTATCTGCAGCTCTCTGGCCAGGCGGAAAGCCAGAGCCAGGGTAGGATCATATTTGTTATTCTCTATGGCGTTTATCGTCTGCCTGGACACCCGGCATTTTTTCGCCAGCTCCTCCTGGGAGATCCCCAGGGCTTTCCGCAGTTCTCTGATCTTATTCAACATAT
>ERZ1090861.364-NODE-364-length-28417-cov-6.969466_pt1 | contig 28417 bp, 24 predicted proteins | sample MGYA00478482_ERZ1090861 | MGnify/ENA primary metagenome ERZ1090861 (study PRJEB33644, sample SAMEA5815744) | chicken gut metagenome | biome: Chicken; feature: Gastrointestinal Tract; material: Caecum | place: Ireland | collected 2019-01-01 | study: A study of the... | reverse complement strand
GTAGACAGCGATGAACAGCAGGTCACCGATCTGATCCTTCAGAGCGCCCTGATCCAGGTCGTTGTAGCAGAACTCTTCACCAGGCTGCAGGGTGATGGAGCTGTCCATCTCGGCAACCCAGTAATCCAGTTCCTTGGTCTCATCGGCAACGGTGATGGAAGGAACGGTGTTGGTAGCTTCCGCATCGTCGCTGTAGAAGGTGTAACGGACTTCATCCGGGTTGTCGGGGTTCTCGTTCCAGACATCCTCAGCGGCATCCTTGCGGAAGACAGCGGTCTTCGCGGTGACCTGCTCGGGGATAGCCTCAACCAGGATCACATAGTGGTGGCCGTACATGAACAGGACGTAGGTGTGGACAACCTGACGATAGCCAACCGGGGTGTAGCCCAGCTCGTCGAGGATCGCGGTGTTCTGGACACCGGTCGGGACGAAGTAGTCGCCGCCGGCAATCACATTGCCTTCACGGTCGATGAACTGGATGTTGACGATGGACTCATCGCTCTTGACAGAGATGTCATAGTGCTGGCCATCGACAAAGTTGATGGTGCCTTCCTCATCGAGGACATAGCCGGCCGGGACATACTGCGCAAGCACGCTGACATCCTGCTCACCGGCGGGAACGATGTAGTAGCCGCCGCCAACGACGAAGCCCCACTCGTTCTTGAACGCAACGCTGACGGTCACGGTTTCGTTGATCTTCTCAACGGTGATGTCTTCCTGGCCGCCTTCGGTGACAAAGAAGTCGCCGCTTTCCATCATCTTGTAACCGGCGGGCACATACTGCTCCAGAATGCTCATGTTCTGGATGCCTTCGGGCAGGAAGTAGTCGCCGCCAGCGATGAAGGTGCCGTCAGCCAGGACGAAGCGGATGTTCATGATGACATCGCGCTGGATCTTCTGGACGGTGACATCCAGGTGGCCGCCTTCGACGACGAAGAAGTCGCCGCCGGTCAGCATCTCATAGCCTTCGGGGACATACTGCTGCAGGATGGAGTAGTTCTGAATGCCGTCTTCATCCATCGGGACGAAGTAATCGCCACCGGCAACGACTTCGTCGCTGTCGTTATCCCAGAACTGGATGTTCATGATAACTTCGGTGGGGATCAGTTCGATGGTCACATCACGGCTGGTGCCGGCTTCGACCATGAAGTCGCCGGTCTCGGTCATGCGGTAGCCGGTGGGCACCAGATCCTCAAGGATGGAGAGATTCTGGACGCCTTCGGGCAGGAAGTAGTCGCCACCGGCAACGAAGGTGCCGTCACGAGTGACGAAGCGGATGTTCATGATGACGTCGGTGGAGATCTTCTCGATGGTCACATCAAGGCTGGTGCCGGCTTCGACCATGAAATCGCCGGAGACGGTCATCTGATAACCTTCGGGCACGAGATCTTCAAGAATCGAGTAGTTCTGGACGCCTTCGGGCAGGAAGTAGTCGCCACCGGCCACGAACTCGCCGTCACGGGTGACAAAGCGGATGTTCATGATGACGTCGGTAGAGATCTTCTCAACGTTGACTTCGAGCTTGGCGCCCTCTTCGGCCATGAAATCACCGGAAACGGTCATCTTGTAGCCAGCCGGGACGTACTTCTCGAGGACAGAGTAGTTCTGAACACCAGCGGGGACGAAGTAATCGCCACCGGCGACAACCACGTCGCCATCCATGAACTGGACGTTCATGATGATTTCATCGGACTCAGAAACCTTCTCCAGGTTGACAACGAGCTCAGCGCCCTCTTCAGCCATGAAATCACCGGAAACGGTCATTTCGTAACCTTCGGGAACGTACTGCTCAAGGACGGAGTAGTTCTGAACGCCGGCCGGGACAAAGTAATCGCCGCCAGCGATGACCTCATCGCCATACTTGAACTGGATGTTCATGATGACGGTGGTGTCGATTTTCTCAATGTTGACTTCCAGATGCGCGCCCGCTTCGGCCATGAAATCGCCGGAAACGGTCATCTGATAACCAGCCGGAACATACTTCTCAAGGACGGAGTAGTTCTGAACACCAGCGGGAACGGTGTAATCGCCGCCAGCGATCACTTCGTCGCCATCCTTGAACTGGATGTTCATGATGACGTCGGTGCTGATCTTCTCGATGCTGACATCAAGGTGATCGCCTTCCTTGACCATGAAGTCACCGGAGAGGGTCATCTTATAGCCTTCGGGCAGGTACTGCTCAAGGATCGAGTAGTTCTGTACGCCTTCGGGCAGGAAGTAATCGCCGCCCGCGATGACTTCATCGCCATCCTTGAAGGCGATGTTCATAATGACAGTCTTGACGATCTTCTCAACCTTGACAGTGAGCTTGCCGCCCTCTTCAGCGTAGAAATCGCCGGAAACGGTCATCTTGTAGCCTTCGGGGACATACTGCTCAAGAACAGCATAGTTCTGAACGCCAGCCGGGACAGTGTAATCGCCGCCAGCAACGACCTCGTCGCCATCCTTGAACTGGATGTTCATGGTGACGGTTTCGGGAGCGGGTTCCTCAGCCTTGACGAATTCAACCCTGACGGTCATACCTTCTTCGATGCTGTCGTAGGTATAATCGCCATTAGACAGTTCATAGCCGTCCGGAATGGGCAAGCCAGCTTCGCTAATGAGTTCGGCCACGGTTACGTTCTCTTTTACCGTAACAATGCCAGTCATCTCATCCTCATAGTCAGGGACGAAGGTGTCGAAGCCATCCGTCACATCGTAATACGCGAAATTAACGTTTACGGTGACATCGGTGCTGATCTTCTCAACATTGACCTCGAGTTTGCCGCCTGCTTCAGCGTAGAAATCGCCAGATGCGGTCATCTTGTAGCCTTCGGGAACGTACTGCTCGAGAACAGCATAGTTCTGAACGCCAGCCGGGACAGTGTAGTCGCCGCCAGCAACGACCTCGTCGCCGCACTTGAACTGGATGTTCATGGTGACGGTTTCGGGAGCGGGTTCCTCAGCCTTGACGAATTCAACCCTGACGGTCATACCTTCTTCGATGCTGTCGTAGGTATAATCGCCATTAGACAGTTCATAGCCGTCCGGAATGGGCAAGCCAGCTTCGCTAATGAGTTCGGCCACGGTTACGTTCTCTTTTACCGTAACAATGCCAGTCATCTCATCCTCATAGTCAGGGACGAAGGTGTCGAAGCCATCCGTCACATCGTAATACGCGAAATTAACGTTTACGGTGACATCGGTGCTGATCTTCTCAACATTGACCTCGAGTTTGCCGCCTGCTTCAGCGTAGAAATCGCCAGATGCGGTCATCTTGTAGCCTTCGGGAACGTACTGCTCGAGGACAGAGTAATTCTGAACGCCAGCCGGTACATCGTAATCGCCGCCCGCGATGACCTCGTCGCCATCCTTGAACTGGATGTTCATCTTGACGGTCGAAGGAACGGTTGCAGTCGAGTAAACAGGAACATTAATTTCTGTGCCGGTGATGTCAGAATAGACCTGAGTAGAGAAGTTGGGATCCTTTAAGGCGTAACCTTCAGGGACATTGAAATCAGAAGCACTAATCGTCTGACCTTCCTCAACGGTCATGTCTTCGCGCCAAACTTCAGTATCGCCATCCATATACTTGACGACGAGCTGCCAGCTCTTAGCGCTCACGACAGGCACATACTGAACATATGCACCATACTCACCGCATTCATCAATGTAGGAAGCATAGTCTACAGCATAAACTTCAGACCCAGGATACAGTTGCTGCGGAACAGAACCATTGCCGTCCTTCTCCTCCCAAACAACCTCCTGACCCTCTCCTACATCGTACGTAGGGACAACAGCCGAGTCGTCTTTACTCGCAAAAGTAAGGGAATCAGCAAGAGGCTCGCCCAGCTCATTAACAAATGAAATTGTCAAAACGGGGTTTTGATTCGTACCATCGCCTGTAGCAAACGCCGCAACAGGAACGCTAACGCCAAGCATCAGCACTGCTACACCGCCCGCCAACAGACGACGAAACTTTTTCGTTTTCTGCATGTTATTACTCCTTTTTCAAATATTTATTTCAACCATTACAGCCACGCCCCCATGTGTAGGCCATAACGCCTGAAATCGTCTTCTTGGGGTGCCGCAGGTACCCTATGCGCCCTGTGGCCAGCGCGCCGGCAGCAATGGGTCAGAATTGAGGTTGACCGCGTCGGCTTCGGTGCTCTCACCCTCCCGCAAGGGGCGGGCCATCACGACGATGCGTGCATCCGGCATCGTATAAATGCAGGTGCTCAGGGAAAGCAGCTTCTCGTTCGGCTGCACATAATCGCCCGTGGTATAAAACGCGCGCTGTGCCACCTCATCCAGGTAAGCTTGCTCTTCTTCGTCGCTTTCGAAATTTATATAGGTGTTATAGGCAAAATAATCCGGGTCACTGGTGCGGGCTGTCACGGCAAACACCGCGACAATCTTGTACACCTGGCTTTCATACAGCGTGTCCAGCTGGATGGTAGGGTGGCTGGTGTAATAATCCGGGTCACGGTACTCTTGCAGGTTGGTGAACCGGTCGGTTTCATCGTCACCCATGTTGTGGCCGTATATAATCAAATGCCGCCCGTTTTTGGCGTCGCATTCATAATCCAGAAAAGGCAGCCCCCGCACGTTGTATTGCTTATCCAGGTCATGGCGGAGGTAAAACTGGTTGTTGTCGGTTTGCAGAACCGGGTAGTCAATGTTGGTGCCCGGCACTGTCACCCAACCCACAACTTCATCGTTTTGGGCCAAAAGGTCGGCAAAACGCGCGCGCTGGGCGGCTTCCACCTCTTCCGGGCTGGGTGTGGCGGCGGGCGTTTCCTCTGTGGTGACAACCGCGGCCTGGGCGGCGGCAGGTTTCTGGCTTTTCAGCGCGCGCTCCGCCAGCCACTCAGGCGCAACCCAAACCACCGTGGCAAGGGCCGCTGCCCCCAAACCGGACAAAAACATGCCCAGCATCAGCTTCCAAGGTTTCACAAAGAAGCCTCCACAAAATAGGCGGCCCCATCCTTCCCGCTGGCCAGCACCTCTTGGTAGGCCACGGTCAGCTGGGTGGTGCCGGTGGGAACCTGGGCAACCATGGTGCCGGTGTAGGTTCCGCCGGGTTCCAGCGTGTAAGAGTACGGCACCATGGCGTCATCCACAGCGCCCAGGCAGACGCCGTAATCTTCCTCGCCATCGCCCCATTGGATCTGGAAATCCTCAGCGAACATGGTCAGGGAATCCTCACCGGTGTTGGTGACGGTCAGCTCCATCTGGACGAGCTGGTTGCCTTCGGTCGGAAGAATGGAAAGGTAGCTGTCAACCGCAGCCACATTGGAAATTTCAAAGTCGAACAAAGCGGTATGTACGGTTTCGTCCGCAGTGGCGCGGACATCCTCCGGCCCGGCACTGCACCCTACAAAAAGAAAAAGAACCGGCAAAGTCAAAAAACCGGCCACTGCTCGCTTACCCATGCTACGCCTTTCTGCTCCATCTAAATCAAAGAGCGTTTGATTAACGATAGCTATTCCTTTATGGTGCTACTGGCATACTATCACAAACATTTCACTTTGTCAATCGATATCGGGCTTTTTCGCCATTATGCACAATTCGGCAGGCAAAACTACTGGTATTCGTCATTGTGACGTTTTTTCTTAGCAATTTTTGTGCACTCTAACAAAGGCTGGCCTGTGGTTGTGCGGGGCACGGCAAGGGCGCCGGCGCAAAACCGCCCGGAATTGTGCGTGGGCCAGGCCGAAAGCAAACCGGGCCAGGGCGAACGCCGCGCGCCACCCCTGTGCGGGCATGGAAACCGCCCGGCACGCAGCGGTTGTGCGGGCCGGGGCGCATTGGCCCCAAACCCCGCGGAAACGGCGCCCTCTGCACGCACGCTACCTTTATTATATAGTAAGCGCGCGGCCGGCGCAAGCAAGCGCCGGAACAGCCAGGCAAAACCTTCAGCGCCGGAACCGCCAGGCAGAACCGTACTGCCGAGCCCGCCGCCCCGGCGCTCGAAAAAAATCTGCCTGGCCCCCTTGACAATGCCACAACCCCATGCTATACTAATAAAGTTCCCAGCAGGGAAAACTTCATATCGCGGGGTAGAGCAGATGGTAGCTCGTCGGGCTCATAACCCGGAGGTCGCAGGTTCAAGTCCTGTCCCCGCAACCAACAAAGAACGGTAAGACGTCAAGTTTTACCGTTCTTTTTCTTTTGCAGGCCGCAAAAAAAGAAAAGTGGTAACAAAGTGGTAACTCATTTGTTACCATCTCCGAAAATCACGCTGCTCAGGGTGTCCCCCGCCCTGATTTTGGCGGAGTCGATGATGTGGGCATAGCGCTCGGAAACGGTGGCGGGTTTGTCACCGATAAAGGCAGCTGTCGTCACAATGTCAGTACCGTTCGCCACAAGGATGGATGCCACCGCATGGCGGAAGGCGTGGGGGTTCAGGTGGGGAAAATTCGGGTTTTCCTTTTGCAGCCTGTCCCCCATACGGTTCAGATACTGTGTAATGTTGTCCGGATTCATAGGTCCCCCGTACTCATTGGTAAACAAGTAGCCGCTTTCCTGCCAGAGATCCCCGTACCATTCCGGCTGTTCGCCGCGCCATTTTAGGTAGCGGCGCAGGATTTCGTCCATCTGCGGGGTAATCGGCAGCTGGCGCGGCTTGCGCTTTTTGGGGTAAGGCTTCTCGTACACACCGTTCTTGGGGTCGTACATGACGCAGGAACAGATGGTGATGGTCTTGCCCCTCAGGTCTACGGCACTTAGCTTAATGCCGGCGCACTCCCCGCGCCGGATGCCGTAGAGCATCAGCACGTGGATCAACGTGTACCACTTGACGCTCTCGTTCTCCAGCGCCTGACGGATCAGCGCCAAGTCGGCGGGCTGGTAGTAGTTCGGCATCGGCGGGTCTGCCACAGGCGGCGTGGCATCACGGCAGGGGTTGAACGCAATCAGATGCTTGCGGATGGCGTGTTCCATAATGGTGGAGATAACATGGTGATGTTCCAACACTGTTTTGCGGGAAAGTCCGCCGCCGGTTTTCTTGTTCTGCCCCGGCTTGAGCAGCATGGCGTAGAAATCGTCCAGCATATCGCCGGTGATTTCGTCCACGGGCGTCTTGCCTAAGTACGGATTGATGCGGGAATCCAGCATATCCTGATATCGTGCGAGGGTGCTTTTCTCCTTGCCGGTGCGTTCCTTAATTTCCATAACCTTAACGGCAAAATCCTCGAACGAGATGCATTTCGGTTCGGCGGCTTTTGCCGCTTCTTCTTTTTCACGGGCTGTGATAAGCTCGCACTCTTCCTCAAAATGGACGGTTTCGCGCTGGATCAGCGTTTCGATCTGCCGCGCGTTCAATTCGGGCGGAACACGGACCGTTTTGATAAAAGGCGGGAGTTGCTTGCCGAATTCATCCCTCCCGTGAAAAACGTGGATACGAAAAGAAATAAGGGTTCCAGCCTTATTGTAGCGTTTCTCAACCGATGCCATGGTTCGGTTTGTTTTCGTCGATGGTAAGTCCGAAATAGCGTTCTACATCGTCCAACGCCACCAGATACTTTGACCCGGCTTTACGGCTGGGGATTTCCTTGTGCAGCACCAGCTGACGGATGTTGTGTGCGCTGATGGCACAGCCGGGATCACGTTTGCGCAGTTCATCGGCTGCGCCTTGAATGGTACGGATACGGTTCATAAAAGAGGTCCTTTCTCGCGTTTTACAGATGCGAAAGCTGTTTCGGAAGTTTTGGCATATTGGATTATCAAGACGCTATGCAAATGTACTTTTAAGTTACATATGCTACATCTGAATTATATAGTACTTTTAAGTTACTGTCAATCGTTTTTACAAAAATATTTTAAGGAAAACACAAGAAAATTCTCGCTCTTGTATAGATAGCAAAAGTTTGTTATAATGAGGTTGTTCCTTAAAAGTACAGAACCGAGGCGGAGGGTAAAGGTATGTCAATGCGTTGGACAACTGTGAGTGATAGAGATTTTACGTTGATGCGTGATGAATTCGGAAACTACTCTCACTCTGCAGATAAGACACCGATCCGTTTTCAAGAACAGAAGAAGATTTTGGGCAACCGTATCAAACGGTTGCGCCTTTACCGAGAAATGACGCAGGAGGAAGCCGCAGAAAAAACAGGAATCAATGCGACCCTGTGGCGGCATTATGAATATGGTCTGAAAATGCCCCGGCAGGAGAATTTGAAAAAAATCGCACAAACGTTAGATGTTCCGATGCAAATGCTGTTTCCTATCGACACCTGCACCCCAGAGGGAATTGCCACGTTGCTGCTGAATATGCAGCTGCAATTTGGCAGTATGGAAATCGTCGAGGTTGACGGAAGCGTCAGCTTGAAATTCCCCAAAAATGAATTTTCGAAAACCGCAACAGATACGCTCCATACAGTTAAGCAACTGCTGGACAAAATCACTTGGGATGATGGTGTTAATTTGACAGCAGAACGCTTTCTATGCAGCCGTTATGCGGTTCCTAGAGAAATGGGCGCAGAAATTAAAGAAAAACGTGAGCTATGGAAAGAAATTTTGGACGGACGTATGGACGAAAGTTCTATACCTGAAGGTGAAAGCTGGTTGTATCTGGAAGATACTGCAGGCTCTATAGAGGAAGCCACCTATCGCCTGAAAAATATGGCGCTGCTGGATTATATTACAGAATGTTATAAAGCCAAAAAAGAAAGTCAATAAAACAATAAGCACCACCAAGTTAAACTTAGTGGTGCTTATTTGCTTTCTGCAGTTCAGACCGTTCCGGGCATCCTCGGCGCTTTTTATAGCCTGTGTTTCAGTTCTTCTACAATGCTTACGCTGGCTGTGGAGCCGATGCGGGATACCCCCAGCTCGATCATGCGCAAAGCGGTATCCAAAGTGCGGATGCCGCCGGCCGCCTTGATCTTTACCTCGTCGCCGACGCATTTTTTCATCAGTGCCACATCCTCAAAGGTTGCGCCGCCGGTGCCAAAGCCCGTGGACGTCTTTATGAAATCCGGGCGGACCTCCCGCGCGATGGAACACAGTGCGCGCTTTTCCTCCTCGGTCAGGTAGCAGTTCTCAAAAATCACCTTCGAAATCACCCCTGCACCGCGACATTCTTCTACAATGCCGGCCATCTCATGCTCAATGAAATCGTAGTTTTTCTCTTTCAGTTGCGTAATATTGATAACATAATCGATCTCATCCGCGCCATTGGCGATCGCATCTACGGTTTCGTATTTCTTGACCTGGGGCGTACTCTGCCCCAGGGGGAAACCAACCGCCGCGCCCACATGGACCGATGTTCCCGCCAACAGATCCTTGCACAGGGAAACGGGAGCCGGATTGATCGCCACCATGGCGAAGCCGTACTCGCGAGCCTCTGCACAGAGCTTTTCAAAATCCCCGCGCTGCGCATAGGCGCGCAGCTGGGTATGGTCAAAATAAGCTGCCAATTCGGCAGGCGTAATAGGATTCATAACAAAGCCTTCCTTTCTTTTCGTGTGCGGCAGCAGCCTTTACAAAAACGATGCTGTTTTACCGGGGTCAACGAAGCCCTCGCCGTAAACCTCGCCGGTTTCTGTCACCATGACCATACAGCCGGGGTCAATGCGGTAAGCCGCCATCCGGATGCGGTACACCTGCGGTCTGGCACAGACGCAGAGCAGCATCTGCCGTTCCGTACCGGTGTATGTGCCCACCGCTTTGACCATCGTTGAGCCGCGCTCACATTGGCGGGAAATTTCGTCCGCAATTTCCTGCCCCTTGGTAGTGATGATCGTCAGCATTTTGCCGGCATTGCTGCCGTACATAATTTTGTCGATAACCAGCGAGGTAACCGCCGTTGTGACAAGACCGTACAAAACGGCATCGACAGAGCCAAACACAGGCCAACCTAACAGGATGACCACAAGGTCTATCGCACCGGTCACAACACCGACCGACAGATGCGGGCGCAGCACTTTGATCGACATCGTCAAGAAATCGGTGCCGCCGCTGGACGATCCCAACGCGCCGCCCCATGTGATACCCGCAAACAGGGCCGCCAGCAACGGATCGCCGCCGTAGCCGGGCTGGTCTGCAAAGACAACATCCTGAAAAAAGGTACACCACAGCATACTGATGACGGTTTTTCCCAGAAAGGCGCGTCCCACAAAGCGGAAACCAAGCAGAACCAGGGGCACATTCAGCACCAGCGTTGTGATGCCGATGGGGAACCCCCACAGATAGTTGCCCAGCAAGGCAAGACCCGACAGCCCGCCGGGTGCAAAGTCCGCGCCCTTGGCAAAATAACAGATGCTCAGGGCGTACAGAAACCCCGCAACCAAGTTATACAGCTGATCCGTTACCAGGGTCTGCGTTTTTTCTTTCATCATAGAACACTGCCCCTTTTGGAAAACGAAGAGCCTTTCGTGCGGGAAAGCGCTCCTCGTTTTATGATTTATCCAATCAGTTTTAATTTTTGAAGTGCATGGGCGATGCCATCATTTTCCACGGCGTCTGTGACCATATCGGCACAGGCGCGCACCTGCGGCAGAGCATTGCCCATAGCCACACCGATACCGGCCAGCTGCAGCATTTCCAAATCGTTGTCGGCATCTCCAAAGGCAATGGTTTCCTCCGTGGTGATACCGATTGCGGCACACAGGGCACGGATACCGTTTTCCTTGCCGCCGGATCGGCTCATCAGATCCACCACGGCATCTCCCCAGCGCTTTGTCCGGCAATGGGGCATCTGCCGCAGCAGTTCTTCTTCCTCCTCCTCGTTCACGAAGGGGATGACCTGATAGATGCGGCGGTTTTCCAAATCGGAGATGTCACGCACAGCCGGTACGGCGGTGCCGATTTTTGCCTGCTCGACCTCCATGCGGGAGTTCACGCAGTTGGCGTACATCCTGTCTTTTTCAAGAAAAATGCAGCTGCAGTTCTTTTTTTGTAAAAACCGCTTCAATGCCGACAGGTCCCCGGCAGGAATGGGCGTTTCCCGCACGATCTGCCCCTGCAGCTCGCAGAGCTGACCGTTCATATAAACAGCACCGTCAACCGCGATTCCGGGCAGCATATTTTCTTCCTCGATTTCCAGCGCATGGCGGCCGGTACACAGAAACACCTGCACACCGCTGCGCTGTAAAGCCTGCAACGCAGGGGCTACACTGGGCGGCATCCGATGGCCGCCCACGGTAATCAGGGTGCCGTCCACATCAAAGAAGACTGCGCGTATCCTTTTTCCGCCGCACGCCGCCAGCGCAGGCAGCTCGGCAAGGCTGTCGATATGCAGCTGCGCCGCCCGCTGGTCAAACGGGAATCTTTCGTCCCGCAGGGCAGCCACAACGCCGCCCGCCGCCGTACCTGCCTGCACACCGTAGGTGGAGTCCTCCACGATCAGGCATTCCTCCGGCTTGCGCCCCAGCCTGTCCATGGTGAAACGGTAAATTTCCGGGTCCGGCTTGCTGCGGGTAAATTCGCGCCCGCTGACGATGCAGTCAAACAGTTCCCGAATCTCGCATTGTGTCAGGACCTGCTCAATACATTCCCGGCTGCTGCTGCTTGCAAGAGCCACCTGCAGCCCCATCTGCTTTAATTCATGCAGCAGCGGGCGAACCTCCTTGCGCAGAATGTCCGGGTAATACACCCGGCAGCCGGCGTTCATGGCGTCCATTTCCTGCCGGAACGCGGCATCGTCGGTGCGGCGGCAGAGTTTTGCCATAAAGGGCATATATTCCTGCCCGGAAATGCCCACCAACGGGTACATGCTTTCCAGGGTGATCCACGGGTAGAGCGGTTTCAGGTGCGTATACTGATGGTGCAGGTAGACCGGTTCACTGTCGATCAGCACGCCGTCCATATCAAAGATGACTGCCTTGATCGGCTTCATGGCGTTTCTCCCTTCAGATACCGTCCTCGTCCTCCTGCGGCTGGGCGGGAACCTCCAGCACAAACTTGCCGATGTTTTCGTGCCCGGTCTGCATAATGTCGGCAGCCAGTGCATCCACATCGGGACATTCGTCACCGGTGATGTTGCGCATGCACAGATCCATCAGCATACTGCTGTTCAGCCCGGAGATCACACGCACCTTGGGGCGGGTCATTGAAAGCCCCGCTGCGCGGTTGTACGGCGTACCGCCGGCAATGTCTGCCAGCACCAGAACAGCCTCGCAGTCTGCATAGCTGTCGATTGCCTCTGCCAGCTGCTTTTCAAACACTTCCACATCCATGCCGTCGGCAAAATCCACGGCCTTTACTTCCGCATCACTGCCTGCCAGCATTTTTACATTGGCAGTCATACCGGCGGCAAAGCCGCCATGCCCGGTCACAACTACACCTACCATAGCAACCTATACTCCTTTAGCAAGACCGGGCGCACAGACCCGGCTTATTGGTTGACAACTTCAAATTCAAATTTCTGGGTAACACCGTCCAGATACTCTTTACTGAGGTCGATCGGACGGTCATTTTGGTCCATGACCACGTTTTCGACATACAGCACGGGGGAACCGCGGTGTACGCCGAACAGGTTGGCAAACTCGGCGTTGGCGGTCTGCGCCATCAGCACACGGCGCGATTTGATGATCCTCTCGTGGTAGACGGTTTCAAAGACATCGTACAGCGAGCGCTGGGCAAAGTCGTAGGCATCAATACCGGGAAACACAGATTCCGGCACATAGTTTTCCACGAGAACAAAGGGCTTTCCGCTGACATAGCGCATACGCACAAGATGATAGCAGCGGTCCCAGCGTTCCAGCTTGAGCCGTGCAAACAGTTCCGGGGTATAGCTTACCCACTCTGCACGCAGCACCTCGGTACGGTGTTCCAGGTTCAAAATCCCCATCTCGGCGGCAAAGCTCAGCTGCTTGTTCAGGAAGCGGCCACGGGTATCGGGGCTGCGCACAAAAGTGCCGCGGCCCCGCATGCGTTCCACAAAGCCTTCTTCGATCAGCATATTGTAAGCCTGCCGCGCAACGGGGCGTGAAATGCCGAACTGGGCGCACAGCTCCTCCTCTGTCGGCAATTTTGTCCCTGCCGACAGTTTTCCGCTGGTGATAGCCTCCAGCAATGCCTTACGCAGCTGCTCGTACAGAGGAACTGCGCTGGTTTTGTCAAGCTGTATTCCGTTCAGTTCGATCATGATAAGGAATCTCCTTCTTGTTATTCGGTGCCGTCTTGGGAGATTTCCGCTTTACAGCCAAAGCCGCCCTGTGCCATACAGTTGCGTGCCGAGACCTGCTGCCCGGCAGCCAGTGCAGCCAGAAGCGCCTGCTCCGGCATGGGCTTTGCTTTTTGCCACCCCGCAGTATACAGCGAGCAGAGGAAGGCGGCAAGGAAAGAATCTCCTGCCCCCATTGTATCACTTGCCTCTACCATTTGGGTAGTCTTTTCCACGATTTTTCCCTGTACGGACAATATTTGCCCGGCTGCGCCCATTGTAGCCAGCACATGCACCACGCCGCGACGATGCAGCGGTGCGCACAATTCCGCAAAAGCAGCCTTGTCCATCGGCTTGCAGGAAAGCATCGCCAGATCTATGCCGTGGCAAACCTCGTCATAGTAGGCATCGGTGCGGTACTTTTCCTTTTCGCCGAAGTCATAGGCAAACACAGCGGGCAGCGCCTGCACAGCCGCCATCTGTTCGGGCATTTTGGCGTTGCAGCTGCTGACGATCAGATCGGCGGTTTTCAGCTCGTCCAGCTCCTGCGCACCGATTTGCAGCGGGCCGGTCCAGCTTTCCCCGGTGATGACCTCGATAAAGCTGCGCTCCCCGTTGACCACATCATAGCTGCACACCTTGGTGGTACGCCCTTGCAAAACGGGGCAATGGCTGATGTCCACGCCGTTTTCCCGGAGTGCTTTCTCCACAATATGTGCCATCTTGTCATCGCCGAGGGAGCCGAGATACTCGGCCTGTGCCCCCAGCCGCGCAGCATGAACTGCAACGTTTACCGCATTGCCGCCGGGGAAGCACTCCTGTGTATTGTGGTAATAGTCTATTACGTTATCCCCTAATGCAATCAGTTTCATACTCAATAGCTCTCTTTTCTGTAATAGCGGCGGATATCCAGAGAATGATCCGTGATGACCTCAATGTTCTTGCTGATGCGCTGCAGAACAGCCGCCATGACAACGGGGCTGAGCAACGGGCGGAACTCATCGCTGATGCCGGGCAGTGCATACTCCTTCGTATCAAAGCAGGTCAGTTTTTTGGTATGGCGGGCGGCAAACTCCTTTACGCGCTCGTCCTGTGCACGGGTGGGACCCTCGGTCAGCAGCAGCGTGGTGCAGACATCGTCCTCCAGCAGCTCCAGTGTGCCGTGGAAGAATTCCGGGCTGGAAACGCTCTTGGTGCGGATCCACTGACTTTCCTCCAACACGCACATGCTGTAACTGTACGCAGTGGGCCACAGATCACCGCTGCCGATCCAGATATTATACGGTTCCTTGCAGTAATCCTGCGCGTATTTCAGGCACTTGGCATCCGCCTGCTTGCGTACCTGTGCCAGCGCAAAGGCAAGGTTCTTCAGCTCATCCGCAAAGCGGGGATAGGCATCAAAGTTTCCGCTGCGGTACAGGATGCGACCAATCAGGAGGTAGAACACCAGCTCCTGCGGGCGGCCCTCGCCGTAGACGATGGTGTCATCGCAGATGGATTCCAGCGTGGAGTTTTCCTTGCCGACGGCGGCAAACAGGCGCACGCCCTGCGCTTTCAGCCAGCTGGCTGCCTTTACGGTCTCGGCGGTATCGCCGGACTTCGAGGTCAGGAACGCTACGGTCTTATCGGTGATGCGGTTGCAGTCACCGGTCATAAGGCTGGCGGACAGGACATTTTCAACCGGCAGGCGGGACATGTGGCGGATGTAGAAGGCGAACGGATCCAGCATTGCCTGAGAACCGCCGCTGCTGGTGAACAGCAGCAGGTCAAACCCGTTATCCACAATCGAATCCGCGATCGCCTCGATCTTGACGCGCTGGTCGTAGATCTTGGCGCCGTTGGCAATGATCTGATTTTCGTCAAAGTTTACCATGCTCATGGGTACAATAGCCTCCATTTGTAATTTTGTTATGACAATATAGTTTGTAAAAAATGCGGCTCGCGGGGGAATGCTGAACCGGCGCGAGCCGCCGCAGATAAGCTTACATAATGCCCAGGAAGGACAGTGCAACCGACAAAGCAATGACCAACAGGATCAGCTTCATGGTGTTGACATTTTTCTTCTTGAACAGCCAGTAGAGCAGGAACACAAAGCCCAGCGGCAGAATGTTGGGCATGATGGAGTCAAAGATGCCCTGCACGGAAACACTGGAAATGACAAGCGTTTCGGGGAAAGCAAAGGATACATAGCTGGGGATCAATCCGCCAACGACCATAACGCCCAGAATACCGGCAGCCTTGCTGATATAAGCGGCGTTATCACCGATGAACTTGATGGAGTTGACACCGGCATTATAGCCCAGACGCACGAACCAGATGCGGCTGAAGATAGCGGTCAATGCCCAGAACAGAATGTAGAAGATGGGGCCCAGAACATTGTTCTGCGATGCCAGAGAGCAGCAGATGGAGGCGATGATGGGCATGGCGGTGTACCACCAGATGGCATCGCCCAAGCCTGCCAGAGGTCCGAACAGACCGGTTTTCAGGCTGTGGATCATTGTGCGATCCTGACCGGCCTCCTCCATGGAGACAATCAGACCCTGCAGGATAGCAGCCATGTGCGGCTCGGTGTTGATGAAGTCGAGGTTGTTTTTCAGCGCGGCGGCCATTTCCTCATTGTTGTCGCCGTGGATCTTGCGGAAGCACTTGGTCATGCCGTAGCAGAAGCCTACGGCCTGCATACGCTCAAAGCTGAAGCAGCACTGTTCCGCCATAGAACGGACGGCCATTTCGTTGAGGTCTTTTTTGGTAATTTTGTTAGATGCCATCTTCAAAATCTCCTTCCTGGGCGGCAGTTGCAGCGGATGCAGCCGTCAGCTTGGCAGTCTCCATATCGCGGGTGAAATTGACATAGGCGATGCAGCCCGCAATAACAGCAATGGGCAGGATGTTCTGGCAGTTGGTAATGACCATAATGACAAAACCGGCAAGCAGATAGGCTGCGTTTTCCTTCTTGAGCATAACGACCAGCAGCAGGGCAAGGCCGACAGCCGGCATCAGACCACCGGCAACTTCAAAGCCGTGGACAAGCCATTCCGGGAAGGCTGCCACAAAAGCGGAAATACCGCTCTGCAATGCGTAGGTGGACAGGAACGCGGCAAGGGCAAACATGGCGGCGTACAGGATCCAGCCGGTATACATTACTTTGGCAATGCCTTTTTCGTCACCGGCGGCAGCGCATTTGTCAATCTTCGGCAGGAAGCCGGCATAGAAGGTGTTGGTGCCGGTGTTGATCCACTGACCGATCAGTGCGAACGGAACGGCAAGACCCAGCGCCGTGTTGACATCGCAGCCGGTGGTGTACGCCAGCACGGTGGTCATCAGACCGGCAAACAGGGGATCCGGCGGCACGGTGCCGCCAACGGTCAGCAGACCCAGGTAGGAAAGCTCCGCAACGGCACCTGCCTGCATACCAAGCCGTACATCACCGAGGATGATGCCTGTGAAAAACGCTACGACCAGCGGGCGGAACCACATAAAGGCTTCCATGTGTTTGTCGAATGCGCAGATAAAAACGAGCAGCGCAATCAGCAAACCTTGCACGAGTGTGATTTGCATAGATTTTCTCTCCTCTTTATAAAATATATTTTTTGCTCTGCAGCCCTTCTGCAGAGCCGGAACCTTGGGTTACTTTTCAAAGTCCAGCTTGTGGTCGCCGGGTGCGATCTGGATGTAGACATCCACACCCTTGGCACGGATGGCGCGAAGGTCGTCCTTATCCTTCTCGTCCATATAAACGTGCACATCGCCGGTCACTTCCTTGCCGGGACCGACATGCATATTGCCGATGCACAGTTTATCAATGGGAACGCCGCCCTCCACCAGCTTACGGGCGCTCTGCGGGTTGCGCACGACCAGGAAGATGTGCTGGCTGGCGGATGCCTTGTGAATGACTGCAATGGTCTTGTCCAGCGTAAAGAACCGGATGCCGCAGCCGGAGCTTTTCGCGGTGGCGGTCATCAGGCTTTGCTGCAGCGGGTCGGCAGCAACCAGATCATCTGCCACAACAATAAGGTTGACACCCGGTAAAGCGGTGGTCCATGCCACACCGACTTGCCCGTGTACTAAGCGATTGTCGATTCTTGTCATCAAAATGTCAGGCATAAGTTTTTCCTCCTTGTAATATGCTGCAAAGATTTTTAGATTTTTTCTTGATTTTCAGAAATTTTTTCTAAAATCTTTGTAATATTTTATAATATTGTAATGACAATATACCAAAGTTGTGTTATAATGTCAATAGAGTTCGGGGACTTCCCGAAGATTTTAACGTTTTACACAAATTGAGCGTTAAAAATTTAGACAAAATGTGAAGGAGACTGCTTTATGGAACACAAAAAGACTATGCTGGACTACATTGCCGACTGCCCGGAGTTTATCCGCAACAATGTCGCCGACAGCGCCGCGCTGACAAAGCCCCTTGTGGATGAGTATGTAAGCGGCGGCTACAAGAACATCTGGATCGTTGCGTGCGGTTCTTCCTCCAACGGCTCACTCTGCGCGCGGCAGTTTATCCGCCGCCACCTGAAGTGCGAGGTCAAGATCGTCACCCCGTTTCATTTTGTATCCAGCGAGAATGATTTCAGCGAGACCGATATGGTCGTTGTCGTCAGCCAAAGCGGCTACAGCCTGAACGCGCTGGACGCCATCAAGGTCATTGAGGCAAAGGGCCGCCGCTGCATCGGCCTGACCGGCGATGTCAACAGCGACCTGGGCAAGGTGTGCGATGTTGTCGCCAACTACGGTGTCGGGCGCGAAACAGTCGCTTATGTCACCCGCGGTGTCACCACGCTGGCACTTTTCTTTATGCTGTTTGCCGTGGAGGCTTCTGTCCGTCTGGGCATCAAAACCGCTGCCGAGGGCGAGGCTGTCAAGCAGCAGCTGCTGAAAGCCGCCGACATCAACGCCGCCGTACAGGCACAGACCCCTTCCTTTATTAAAGAACACTACCGTCAGCTGTCCGGCATGACCAACGCCTATGTCTGCGGCGTGGGTGCCAACCTCGGCACCGCAAGCGAGGGCGCACTGAAATTCGGCGAGACCGTCAGCATCCCCACCGCTGCCTATGAGGTCGAGGAGTACATCCACGGTCCCAACATCCAGATGACCCCCCGCTACAGCGTATTTCTGATTGACGGCGGCGAAGGCACGGAGCGCATCCACCGCATCTTTGAGGGTACCCAGATCGTGACGGATAACGCCTTCCTGCTGACGCGCTGCGCCGATTACAAGGACGAGCACAATGTTATGTATGTGCCTATGGATGTGCCGGAGGAAATCACCCCGCTGTGCTGGCTGCCCTTCTTCCAGATGACGGCCTGCCGCCTGACGGATGATCTGGACCGCTGGAACAAGCATCCGCTGCAGCGCGCGATGGAGAAGTTTGTTTCCTCCAAGAGCGCCAACTATGTCAACAGCCCCTTTAGTGAAGACACGCCGGGCCGCGGGTAAGAGCGATGGCGTGGATATCTGCTGTCTTTTTCTGTCTGGGTGCTGCGGACACATTGCTGGGTGATCGGCTGGGGTTGGGCAGTGCCTTCCGGCAGGGCTTTGCCGCCGTTGTGGATCTGCTGCTGCTCATGACCGGTTTTATGGCACTGGCACCCTGGCTTGGGACCCATCTGGCGCCTGTTATCACGCCGGTGTTTTCCGCCGTGGGGTGTGACCCTTCCCTGTTTGCCTCACTGTTTTTAAGCTGCGATGCAGGCGGCGCCGTGCTGGCCGCACAAATCGCACAGGAACCGTCCGCCGGGCTGTACAACGGTTTGATCGTGGCGGCCTTTCTCGGTGCCACGATCAACGGTACGATCCCACTGGCGCTGGGCCGGTTGACAGGCACCAAACGAGCCGCCGCCGTTCGCGGATTGTTTCTCGGCTTTCTGGTCCTGCCGGTGGGCTGCCTGCTCACCGGGGCGCTGTGCGGCATCCCCTTGTCGGTTCTGCTGCACAACACCTGGCCTGTTCTGGCAGTAGCGGTCCTGTTGCTGCTGCTTTTCAAATCCGGCAGCAGCGCGATCGGCCCGATCTTCAACGGCATCTCTCTGGCGGTACGCGGTCTGACTCTGTTCGGCTTTTGCATCTCCGTTTTGCAGGAAACGACCGGTATTGTGCTGCTGGAGGGGCTGACCCCCTTGGCGGAAATCTACCCGGTTATATGCAGTATCGGCGCGTTTCTTGCCGGGATCCTGCCGTTTTTCGCCTTTGTACAGCGTCTGTTGACCGCACCGCTGGCCAAGCTGGCCGCACGGCTGCAGCTGGAGCCCGCCTCCATCACCGGTCTGGTCGTGACCTCCGCCAACTGCATCCCCACGTTGCTGAGTCTTGATACACTGGAGGAACGCGGCATTACACTAAACACGGCCTATGCCGTAGTAGCTGCTTACAGCGTCGGCGATTTTCTGGCATTTACCCTGCAATTCAGCCCCGCACACGCCCTGCCAATGATGGCAGGGCGCCTTTTAAGCGGCTTGCTGGCAGTGGTACTCTGCCTGAAAACAACACCCAAAACCACCTGAGTAAACACCCCCAACGGGCAGCTAAAGCCCGTTGGGGGTGTTGGTGTTTTCCTATATCGTTCCCTGTTAGCCGCACGCATGTCTATAATGCGAGAATTGTGCGGCGATGCCTTAGAAAATTTCCTGCTTCACTGTCAGATATCCGTTTTTGATTGATTGTCAACTTCCCAATGCCCGCTGAAGCCGCGACCGACGTAGCGGACATTTCCCATCGCCTTGATATGGCGGCGGATAGTTTTGTAGCTGACACCCAGTGCCATGCCGAGTTTTTCGGTGCTGATTTTGTTATCTTTTTTGATTAAAGCCAGAATTTTGGCATCCAAATCATCTTGGGGGACATCTTGGGGGACACGTTGAGGGACATCTTGGGGGACACCGTAATTCAGGTTCGGCATAACGACCGTAAACTGGTATCGGTCAGAACGGAATGTGGGGCGCTTATCTTCGGTGTAGTTGATTTGCGCTTTGTAGCCGTTCAGAATTTTCCCAAAGCCGCTGCCCTTGCGCTCCATATAGCCCAGACGGTTGAACACATCGGCCAGCACAGGGTTGCGCCGAGTGGACGGCACGGTAAGCGGGTCGCGGTCTTGAATCATCGACCCATCCGGCATACCGCCCGGCGAGTAAATCTCTAAGCGGTCATCGTAAATGTCAATGTGGACCTCACTGCCGTAGACGAGATAATCGCGGTGCGCCAGCGCGTTGACAAGCGCCTCGTGGTAGCTGCGCTCAACGTATTCGGGCAGTTCCTCCCGCGAGTTGGGCGTCTTGCGCCACATCATGCGGGCGTTGCGCTTGATGAACGCCTCGCCGTTTTCAATCAGAGAAAGCACACTGCCAGAGTATTCTGCATCGTCCAGCGCGTCCATCGTGCCGCCACTTTTGTCCAGCCCGTTCCAGCGTGTGCAGAACAACCGTGACCAGCGGATCGGGCTTTCATCAGCAATCAGGGCACCGGCATTTGTCAAAAAGCCGCCCTCGTCTGCCAGACCGAAAGAAACAAGGTCTTTATTGTCAAAACTGTTTCCCGTCCACTTCTTATAGCGCTCCCGCAGCTTGGAAAAGGCGTAGTCCTCCACCCTGTAAAGCGTCATCTGAGAGTCGTAGGAGGTGTTTCTGCCGCGCAGAACAAGGCGTTTCAGTTCGGTGGCAGATGCCCTGACGCTCTCATTTCCGATGCGTACAAACGCCTCTAAGGTGCCGTCGCCGGAGTAATAGTAGGGCGTTTCCTCGCCTTTGAACACGTCAAGAATCAGCAGCACTTTGCCGTCCTCGGTTCTGTGAAACCGCAGCCGAAACTCCGGGATAGGCTCCATGCGCGTCTTAATGATCTCGCTGATTTTCTCAGCATCGCTGTGAGGTTCGCTCAGCCCAACGATCTGCCCGTCATCCGCCATGCCGAAAATCAGCGCGCCGCCCAGCGTGTTCGCAAAAGCACTTACGCTCTTGCACCAGCTTTTGGGCTTTCGTACTTCAAGCGCCGCTTTCTTGTCATATTCGGTTGTTTCACCGATCAGGTTCTCCATATTCATCTGTTCCGACCACCTTTTGCGCGAAATATCGGTGCTTTCAGTATAATATAAAGTCGGGCGTTTTTCAAATAATCTTTTGAAATCAAAGTTCATACGCACAGAAATCCCATATCTTTTCCAGAAGCTGATGCGTTTCTTTCCACTGGTCCTCTGTAATTTTCCCGGTTGCGTTTGCAAGATGGGCAATCTGATTCAGGTTATTTCCCACCGCTGACAGCTCCTTTATGAGCTTGATGTAGGTGGCATTAGGGCGCGGGCGAATCTCGTAACCGACAAGCAACTTCCGAATGACAGGCTCCATTTTTAAGCCGGATGTTTCGCTCATCTCGCGCAGTTTGGCGTACTCTTTGTCGGTGAGCCGCACTGTGATTTTCTTGGTTCTGTATATCATGGTTTCAATATTCTTTTGAATCAAAAGTCACAAAATGAGGGACGGGGTTTCAGGGGGATTCCCCTGACAAGTGGGCGTTTTGCCGTCATGACGGCAAGATGCCGTGCTTGCGCGGGGGACGTTCCCGCATTTCCATGCGGGAACAGCCCTCTGAAAAAGAGTTAAATATAAATCAACTCGCAGCACACAATTTCCTCGGCTTGCGCCTGCAAAGCTTGCATCTGCGCCGCCCATTCCAGAGGGCGATGCCGTTTAAGATCGTCGGTGACGCCGCGCTGTTCTGCAAGCCGGCGCACCAGCGCACCGACCTGATTGTGTGCCTCGCTGTCGATGCCGGCAAGGTGCTGTACCAGCGTACCATCCAGCAGCATTTGGTCGCGTTCAAAGGGGCGATGTTCGTCAAGAAAGCGCGCCCGCATCGCACTGTATTTACCCAACGGCGGTGTGCTGCCTGTGGGCAGGGCAAACGACGGAACCAAGTACCCGTTTACGTTAGTGTAATCCGTAGACATTTTTGACCTCCTTGTATGGCGCGGTAATACCGCTGATGGTGTTGAGCTTGTAAGTGGCAAAGCTTGTCCACAAAAGCGATTTCATGTACTGCGGCAGGTTTTTGACCTTCCGCGTGGTGATTGCCTGCAAAAAGGTATCCAGCACATCCTCCACATACGGCTCCAATCCGTCCTCCTCGCAGCCGTTGCTGGCGTAGCTGATTTCAGCCAGCACCTTATCGGCCGTGACAAGCGCGCCGCGATATGACTGTGTGCCGGTGGCACAGCACATCTCGGTAAGGCAGGTATTGAGCAGCCCAAATGCGCTTTGGCGGGCGTCATCCGTGACGCCGTTTGCTTGATACGGATGCTGCTGACGGAAGTCGTATCCGGTCAGGTAGTGGATCGCCGTCTGCATAAGGGCGGGCTTAGCCATATACGCCTGCGGAATGGACTTGTACTTTGTCAGTGCGGGCAGAACTATGTTTTCCAAAGTATTTTCATCCATCTCTCCCCCGCTTTCAGGCGGCTCTGCCGCAGGAGAGATTGATAGATTAGTTTTTATGAGTTTTTCTTTATGATTAAGTTTTATATTACCGCCCCGGTTTCCACCGCAGTGGTTTCCACTATGGTGGTTACCACCGGGGTGGTAATTGGGGTGGTGGTCGGCGGCTGCTTTTTCAGCAGGCTGTTCGGCGGTTTCGGTTTGGTTTCGTGTCAGATTGGTGCTTTTCACATCGCCGTTGCGGTCGTGGTAGAAAAGGTAGGCACCGTCCCATCCGCTGTTGTCGGGGCGCAGTTCATACTGATAGACGAAGCGCCCCTTTTCACCGGGATACACATGGATGAACAAATACCCCTTGCTTTTCAATTCGTTCCATGCCGTGTTGAAGGCGTATTCTCCCTCCGGCACGCGCTCCATAAGGCTGCCTTTGGTGAGGGTAATGTTCTCCATTGTGATATAGCTTTGGATGCGTGTATACAGCCCCAATGCGCCGCTGCTGAGGTTCCAGTCGCGGGCAACACTGTTCTGCACCACAGTAAAACCGGGCTTCGGGATAAAAGTGCCGTTATTGGCTGCTTGATTTTTCATTTTCCCTCCAAATGGTAGAAGAGTTTGATAATCCCAATATGCCGAATTCTTCCGAAACAGAGGGTAACAGACAAAAATTAGGAGCTGTTCTTAATTTTAGAAAGTGGTAACTAAGGTGGTAACAGATAAAGGCAGAATCGCGGTAAAACCACGCAAAACGTACCTTTAAGGCGCATAAGAAACGCAAAAATTAAAGAAAAGCGTATCTTTAAAGTACAGAAACGGATCGGTATGCGCTCATAACCCGGAGGTCGCAGGTTCAAGTCCTGTCCCCGCAACCAGCAAGCACGTTGAAACGTCGGTTTCAGCGTGCTTTTTCTTTTGCTTTCAGAGTAAATCTTAAAAATTTTGAAGTTTGCCCCCAAAATGACCCCAAAACGAGCACGGCCGGCGCTTTTTCCACGAATTCCGCCGTTTTGGTTGAAAAAACCGGAGCCTTGCCCGAACTGCATGGTTCATAGGCAAGGCCCCGCCCTCCTTCAAACTCCTGTCGCAGCAGTCCCTAAAGGTGCGCTGCTCAAAAAACTTGCCCAGCTAATTGGGCATTACAAAGCCGTCGCCCCGGCAGCTGGCCCCGCGGCCGCCTGGTCGGCCAGCTGGACGTGCGCCGGCGGCGCAGTTCGGCGGTTATGGAGCGGGTCAGCGGAATGGTCCGCGTGGCAACAGTGAATCAATATGGTATGCTAATCATACAATAAGGATGATAGCTTGCTATCTCCTTTGGGCTGATCGAAAGATCCGGGTCCATCGAGGGCGGGGAAGTTCCCCGCCATTTTTTATGCAAAGAAACAGGACGTGACAAGGTGAAAGAGCTCAGCATCTTTATAGATGAATCCGGCGATTTTGGTGAATATGAACAGCATTCGCCCTATTACATTATAACGATGGTGTTTCATGATCAGGCGATTCCAATTTCCGAGGCGGTTGCCAGGCTGGACCGGGAACTCGATTATATAGGGTTGGAACGACACTGTATTCACACCGGGCCGATTATCCGCAAAGAAGAAAACTATACCCTCATGACGGTGGATCAACGGCGAAGGATTTTTAACAAAATGCTTGCATTCATCCGACAGGTGGATATTCGGTACAAATGTTTCTCGATTGAAAAGAAGCATATTCAAGATGGTGTGGAAGCATCGGGAAAATTGGCAAAACAGATTGCTTCCTTTGTTCGTGCACATTATGCAGAGTTTCTATCCTATGCGGATGTAAAAATCTATTACGACAACGGGCAGGTGGAGGTAAGCAAAATATTATCTTCTGTGTTTAATGCGCTTCTGCCCAATGTGGTGTTTCGCAAGGTAATGCCCTCACAATACAAACTTTTTCAAGTGGCGGATCTGCTTTGCACAATGTACCTGATTCAACTTAAAATGGAGCACAGTCACCTGTCAAAATCTGAGCTAACATTTTTTGGCAATCAACGCGATTTGAAAAAGAACTACCTAAAACCACTTTCCCAGAAAGAGTGGAAGTAACCCAAGACAACAGCAGGAAAAACAGCCAACCAACACAGCAAGCACGTTGAAACGTCGGTTTCAGCGTGCTTTTTTGTTGCAACGTCCAACCCCAACAGATCTGCACACGAATTTATCGTGTTGTAGAGAGAAATTGACACCGCGGCACAATCGTGCTACACTATACACAAGAGGTGATTCCTATGCCAGAAATCCGGCCGATGCGCGATCTGCGCGACACCAACGCGATCTCCCGCCTGTGCCACACCACCGCCGAACCCGTCTTTATCACCAAAAACGGGCGGCAGGATTTGGTCATTATGAGCAATGAAGAGTTTGAGCGCCGCTGCGCCCGGGAGGAAATCTACGCCAAGCTCCTGGAAGCCGAGGGGGATGCGGCCCGCGGCGATCTGCTGGAATCGGAGGACGTTTTCCGCGCCATGAGGGAAAAATATGAGTACTGACCAGCCGTATTCCCTGCGATTCACCCGGCACGCCGTCCGGGATTTGGACGCGATGTTCACCTACATCACCTATGAGCTGGACGCCGCCGAACCGGCCAAAGCGCTGATGCGGGAGATTGAACACGCCATTTCCAACCTGCGGGAGTTCCCGTGTTCCGCCCCGCAGGCCCGCGACGACCTGCTGGCCCGCAAAGGCTACCGCGCGCTGACCATCCGCAAAAAATATGTGGCCGTCTACCGCGTTAACGAAGCGCAGCGCGAGGTGGTGGTTCAGCGGATTTTTTATGGGCGGAGGGAGTACGGAAAGGCATTATAGCGCTTCCAGCGCTCGCGCGGAAACCTGTCCGTTATTTGTCCGTGAATCCCACCGCAAACTGTAAAAACAGGGTACACAAGGTGTATCCTGTCTTTCGGTCTGGAGGCTGTGATGAACAAGATTTTGATTATCCCTGATTCATTCAAGGGCACAATGTCCAGCCGGGAGGTCGGCCGGATTCTGGAGGAGGAGGCCCGCGCCTGCTGGCCCGAAGCGGCGGTAACCCGGGTGGAGGTGGCGGACGGCGGCGAAGGCACCGTCGATGCGTTTCTGGCGGTGCTGCCGGGGGAAAAGCGGCGCTGCCGCGTGCACGGCCCCTTTGGCGAATGGGTGGACGCCGCCTATGGCCGGATGGGTGAAACCGCCGTGATCGAGATGGCTGCCGCGGCCGGGCTGCCGCTGGCGGCCGGCCGGCCGGGCGCCGGGCAGGCTTCCACCTACGGCGTCGGCGAACTGCTGGCCGACGCGGTGGCGCACGGCGCCCGCCGGATTGTGCTGGGGCTGGGCGGCAGCGCCACCAACGATGGCGGCGCCGGCGCGGCGGCCGCGCTTGGCGTGCGGTTTTACAGGGCAAACGGCGAAGCCTTTGTCCCGGTGGGGGATACGCTGGCCGAAATTGCCCGCATAGACGCCGCCCCTGCCCGGCAAGCGCTGCGCGGCGTGACGGTGACCGCCATCTGCGATATTGACAACCCGCTGTGCGGCCCGCAGGGGGCGGCCGCCGTGTTTGCGCCCCAGAAAGGCGCCGCCCCGGCCGACCTGCCCCGCCTGGATGCCGGCCTGCGTCACCTGGCCGAGGTGGCCGGGCCGGAAGCCGGGCTGGACCTGCTGGCGCTGCCGGGCGGCGGGGCTGCCGGCGGGCTGGGCGCCGGCGCGGCGGCTTTTTTTGGCGCGCGGCTGCAAAGCGGGATTGAAACCGTGCTGGATACCGTGGGCTTTGACCGGATGCTGGAAGGCTGCTCCCTTGTGCTGACCGGGGAGGGCCGCATCGACGGCCAGAGCGCCCGCGGCAAGGTGGTGGCCGGCGTGGCCGCCCGCGCCAGGGCCAAGGGCGTGCCGGTGGTTGTGATTGCCGGCGATATTGGGGAAGGCGCCGAACAGCTGCTGGGCCAGGGCGTCTGCGCCATGTTCAGCATCAACCGGGTGGCGCAGCCGTTTTCCGTGCTGCGCCGCCGCGCCCCGCAGGACCTGCGCGCAACCGCCGCCAACCTGTTCCGGTATGCGCGGCTGGCCGAAACGCTGCCCCGCTGACAGCCCCCCGGGCTTGGCAGCCCGCCGGCGCTGTGCTACACTATATCCGAAACGACCAAGGCGTGGAGGCGATCATAACCATGCAAAAGCTTACATGGCGGCAGCTTGCGGCGGTGGGCAGCATGCTGTTCGGGCTGTTTTTCGGGGCGGGGAACCTGATCTTCCCGGTGGCGATGGGCCAGCTGGCGGGGCGCAACCTCTGGGCGGCCGCGGCCGGCTTCCTGATCACCGGCGTCGGGCTGCCGCTGCTGGGCGTGGCGGCGCTCGGCCTCAGCCGGGAATCCGGCCTGCTGGCGCTCAGCAGCCGGGTGGGGCGCGGGTACGGGCTTGCCTTTACCTGCGCTTTGTACCTGACCATCGGGCCGTTTTTTGCAATCCCGCGCTGCGCCACCGTCTCCTACACCGTGGGCATCGCGCCGCTGGCGCCGGGCGGCGGGGCGGCGCTGGGCGTGTTTTCGCTTGCGTTTTTTGCGGTGGTGCTGTTCTTTTCGCTGCGGCCGGGCCAGATCCTGACCTGGGTGGGCAAGGTGCTCAACCCGCTGTTCCTGGCGTTTTTGGCGGTGCTGGTGCTGCGCGCGCTGGCTGCGCCGCTGGGGCAGGCCGCGGCGGTGGAACCCGCCGGCGCGTACCGGGCCGCGCCGTTTGCCACCGGCCTGTTGGAAGGCTACAACACGATGGATGCGCTGGCCGGCCTGGCCTTCGGCATTTTGGTGGTGCAGGCCATCCGGCGGCTGGGGGTGCGCGCGCCCGGCGATGTGGCGGTGAGCACGGTCTGCGCCGGGGTGTTCAGCTCCGCCCTGATGGCGGGCATCTACCTGCTGGTTACCCTTGTCGGCGCGCAAAGCCGCGGCCGGTTTGCGGCGGCGGCCAACGGCGGCGAAGCGCTGGCCCAGATTGCGGCGGCCTACTTCGGCCGCGCCGGCGCGCTGATCCTGGCGGCAACGGTGACCGTCGCCTGCCTGAAAACGGCGGTCGGCCTGATTACCAGCTGCGGCGAAACCTTTGTCGAAATCTTCCCGCACGGGCCCTCCTACCGGGTGTGGGCGGTGGGGTTCTGCCTGCTCTCGTTTTTGATCGCGAACCTTGGCCTGGACGCCATCCTGGCCTGGTCGCAGCCGGTGCTCATGGCGCTGTATCCGCTGGCCATTGTGCTGATCCTGCTGACGCTGGCCGGCCCGCTGTATGGCGATGACCGCGCCGTGCTGCGCGGCGGGCTGGGCTGCACGGCGGCGGCCGCGGTGCTGGAATTTTTGCGCGCGCTGCCGGCCGGCGCGGCGCCGGCCGTGCAGCCGGTTGTGGATTGGGCCGCCGCCTGGCTGCCGCTTTACGCCAAAGGGTTCGGCTGGGTGCTGCCTGCGGCGGTGGGCTGCGCGGCCGGGCTGGTTGTGCGCGCACGGCGCAGCCGGTAAAAGCGGCGCAAGGACCCCGTTCCCACAATTCCCAAAAATCCCTGACACCCCCTCTATTTTTGGGAAATACCTCACTTTTCAGCGTTGCAACGTCGATAGTTCATTCCCAAAAATGCCCGGATTTTTGGGAATTCCCAAAATTCATGACACACCCTATTTTTGGGAATTAACTCACTTTTCGGCGTTGCAACGTCAATAGTTCATTCCCAAAAATACTTGGATTTTTGGGAATTCCCAAAATTCATGACACACCCTATTTTTGGGAATTCCCAAAATTCATGACACCCCCTCTATTTTTGGGAAATACCTCACTTTTCATCGCTGCATCGTCAATAGTTCATTCCCAAAAATAGTTGGATTTTTGGGAATGAACTTGTATTTTTGGGAAACAAAGAGAAAAAAAGACTG
>ERZ1090861.363-NODE-363-length-28477-cov-14.086412_pt1 | contig 28477 bp, 32 predicted proteins | sample MGYA00478482_ERZ1090861 | MGnify/ENA primary metagenome ERZ1090861 (study PRJEB33644, sample SAMEA5815744) | chicken gut metagenome | biome: Chicken; feature: Gastrointestinal Tract; material: Caecum | place: Ireland | collected 2019-01-01 | study: A study of the... | reverse complement strand
ATGAAAGAAAAGCCTTGTGATAGATGGGCCAGAGAGCATAAGAGTAAGCCTTTCCTGGGGCTGATGGCCTCGGAAGGAGGACAGAGAGAGGAAGCTCTTGTAGAGCATGGTTGCAATTACTTCGGAAAGACAACTATACGGTCAGCACCTTTTGCCCCGTTCTTGCGGCAGGACCTTCTACAGTTGGCCCTGGATCTGGAAGTGCCAGTGCCAGAGATCTACGGAACTATAGAGCGCAGGCCAGATGGCACGCTCTACACCACAGGCGCACAGAGGACAGGTTGTAGCATGTGTGGCTTCGGAATCCACATGGAAAAGCGTCCGCACCGTTTTGATCAGTTACGGAAGCGCAACCCGAAGGAATGGGAATTCTGGATGTACCGTTGTTGTACGGATCCGGAGACTGGAGAAAAGTACGGTTGGGGAAAAGTCCTGGATTACATAGGAGTAGAATGGGAGAACCTGCCGGAAGAAAGTCAAATACCGGGGCAGATGGAATTGACAGATTTTTTATAGAAAAAAGGCACCCGAAGGTGCCAACCAAGGTATTTGCTGTAAGTGCCCAGTTGTGGGCACTGGTGAATCGCATTATATTACGCTTTTTTGTTTTAAGAGAAAACGTAGCTATAAGGCATCACCTCCTTAGATTTTATTAATCCAAGGCCTTGGTAGTCAAATTATAAAACAAATATCTCAAAAAGTAAATATGTTTGAGAAAAATATCAATAATAAGAAAAATATGGCGTTTTCTTCCAGAACCATACGACCAAGAGAGGAGTAAAAAATGACATATCAATCTCATACACGCCCGGAAAGCATATTGTAAAGCGTACTGTAGAATAAGGAGGAACAAATATTGCCGGAAAATAGATGTATCTTCTGCGGATCCATAATCCCAGAAGGAAGACAGATATGTAAAAATTGCGAGGTAAAAGCTATGAATAAAGAGGGATACCCAGATCCAACAGCAGAAAAAGCAGTACATAATGCCAGCAGGATCCCGAAACATATCCGGAGCATCTACAGAATGCTCAATGCAGCAGCAGGAGTCTCCGGCCTGGAGATCATAGGGCTTAGAGACAAAGAGACAGGAAGAGAATACAGGAGGTGATCCTGATGGAGTTGAAAGAGGCCCTGATCCAGTACTGCGAGCTCAGGGAAGAGATCAAAGATCTTAGAGAAAGGATAGAAAGAGATGAGATAAGACTACGAAGGATAGAGGAAGAAGGCGTGGTTTCTGATACGGTCAGAGGTACCAGGAAGGATGGAACTATCGGCCCGATCAAGATCACCGGATTCCCTGTCCCGGAATATGGAAAAGTAAAAGCCATGCTGAAGAAAAGAATAGAAAAGCTCCGGATAACGGAGGAAGAGCTGCATAATGCGGTAAGCCAGGTGGATGATTTTATAAATGCAATCCCGAAGAGTGACTTAAGGCAGATGTTCCGGTTTTACTACATAGATGATCTGACCTGGGAAATGGTGGCTATGAAGATGAATTATCTATATCCGAATCGGAAAATAGAATACACGAAAGATAATTGCCGTATGCGACACAATAGATATCTGGAAAAAGAAGAAATTTTGTAAAATGTTCGCCAATGTTCGCTAAAACTATGCTAGTATTTAAACTGGCAGAAGAAACGAAATGATTCATAAAGTTTTTCTACTCCGAAAGTTGTACGGCAGCAGGGTGTCACAGCCCTGTTGCTGTGTCAGGCTTAGACGGTATCTCCTGCAGGCTGTCGATAGACGAATAGCCCAAAAGACCGTCAGATCTCTTTTCTCAATTTTACGATTAACGTACTGCGCCGTCAGATGGCAGTCTACTTCATGGTTATGTTACTGCCTTATCAAAATCAGGACAAGAAGCCCTGGAAACCATCATGCAATCGGCATTACGGCGCATGTGGATTGTACGGAACATACCAGAGTATGCAAGGCTAGCTGCTTGCCCGGGGCGCAGCTCCCCGGTGTTCCGATTCTCCTATGAGGAGATACTTCCAATACATTCTTTATCAAAAGGCACTCTGAGATTTCAGGGTGCCTTTTTTGAGAACAAAGGGGAAAATAAATGCCAATATATAAACGATGTAGTCGCTGCGGAAAGCGCCTGCCCGAAGGAACAAGGTGCTCATGCCAGAAGAAAAGGCACCAGGAATATGACAGATACTCAAGAGATAAAAAGAGAAAGCAATATTATAACAGCAAAGAATGGGAGCTGGCCAGAGCTGCAGCACTGGAAGCAGATGGAGGAATAGATGTATATGTGTTCATGACTACAGGCCAGGTCGTACTGGCTGACACTGCACATCATATCATTCCCCTTAAAGATGACTGGAACAAAAGGAACGATATAGGGAACCTTATGAGCTTGTCTCATGATACCCATAGCCTTATCGAAAAGAAATACAAGAAAGATAAGGACAAAATGCAGGCTGAGCTGAAGGAAATGCTGAAGCAGTACAGAGATATGAAAAGGGGAGGGGCGGTCTAAAAAGTTTTTGACTTTTCAAGAAGACCGCACGTCCTCTGCACCTTGCACAAAACTCCGAAAACAATAGAAAAGTTGGCAATCAAAGAGAGGAGGGGAGGTAATGCCAAGACCGAAAAAGCCGATAGATATGCAGAAAGCGCACCTTACATTGGTAGAAAAACAGAACAGAAAAGCCGAAGAAGACAGTGTAACTACTGGAAATAATCAGTTAAAAACGCCTCCCCGGTGGCTGATAAATGATGTCGCAAAGAAAGAATGGCGTAGAATTGTACGAGAATTAAACAAGATACAGATCGTGGGAAACCTGGATTATGCAAATCTTGGAGGATACTGTAATGCCTATGCAAATTATATACAGGTAACAGAAATATTAAAGGATCAGACTTATTCTATCGAAAGAGAGACCAGGACCGGAACCATAATCGTGAAGAATCCGCTGGTAGACATACAAACAAATTATGCAGCAGAAATGAGGAGATTTGCCGCACTTTGCGGACTGACCATAGATTCCAGATTAAAAGCTGCTGTTGTTAAGACTGAAAAAACTGAGAATATGATCACAGAAAAGTTCGGAAATATATAAGCATGATGGAGAGACAAAATATGTATGACGATTCTTAGCGAACTGATACAGTATGCCCAGAACTGCCTGGAAGATACAAAAGTATCAGAGTACGAAGACTATATTAGCTGCCGAAAGCACAAGCAGGCGTGCAGCAGATTTTTAAATGACATAAAAAGGTCAGAAGCAAGAAACACTTTAGATTCACCATTTCCTTATATATGGGATGATGAGGAAGCAGAAAAGATTGTTGATTGGTTCTCACTGCTGAAACACAGCAAAGGAGATCTTGCCGGACAGCCAATCATCTTAAATTCCTGGCAGAAATTTGTCCTCTGTCAGCTCTATGGGTGGAGGCATGAAGAAACAGGCAGGAAAAGATTCAAACAGAGCTTCATTGAAGTAGGAAGGAAGAACGCCAAATCTCAGATGGAAGCCGGTGTGGCGCTCTACGAAATATCTGCTCAGTCCACAAAGAACGGGGAAGTGTATGAATATTACACGGCTGGGGTAAAGCGTGACCAGTCCAAGATTATCGTAAATGAAGCGAAACTCATGCTAAGAGGCTCTCCACTGAGGTCAAAGTTCAAAATCACCAGGGACCTGATTGAGCACCGGAAGACAGGGAGCTACCTAAAAGCTCTGTGTAAAGAAGATGGACAGAAAGGAGATGGAACCAATCCGGCGGGATTGATCCTGGATGAATACCACCAGCACCAGACAACAGAATTTTATGATCTGGGACTGGGAGCAAATACAAAAGAGCCTTTGCTGATGATCATTACAACCGCAGGAGTGGATCTGACATATCCATGCTTTACTCAGGAATATGCCTACTGCTCCAGAATTTTGGATCCGGATGTAGATGTGGAGAACGATAACTATTTTGTGGATATTCTAGAACTGGATCCGGAGGACTATGAGGACATAAGCAATGTCTCAGATGAAAGACTATGGTGGAAAGCCAATCCTATCCGCATGAGCTATGAAAATGGCCGGGATAAGATAAGACAAGCCTTCAAGATTGCCAGAGACATTCCGGAAAAAATGACGGCATTTCTGACAAAAATGCTAAATATTTGGGTGCAGGCTCAAGACGGTGCCTATATGGATATGGCAAAGTGGAAAGCCTGCCAGGTAGAAAAGATTCACATAGACACCAGAGGAATGAGCGTATATGTGGGCTTCGATATGTCAGCCAAGATTGACCTTACCTCTGTAGCCTTCGTGATTCCATTCCAGTCCGGAGAGTATGACTCCACGGGAAAAGAGATCATAAAATTCATAGTATACTCCCATTCCTTCATACCAAACCGGGAAAAACTTTCAGAGAGGAAGAGGAAAGATAAAGTAGACTATGATGCATGGGAAAGAATGGAGTTCCTTACAGTGACTAATACGCCCATCGTAGATCAGAACGCAGTCATGAAGTATGTGCTGGATACCTGCAAAGAACACGGCTGGAAAATTGAAACTCTATGTTTTGACCCGGCAAACGCAGGAAAGCTCATGATGGATCTGTCCGACAGCGGATATGACGTGGAAGAAGTATTTCAGAGTTATAAATCCCTGAATGAAGCCACACAGGGATTCCGGGAACAGGTTTACAGCAAAAATGTGCTTTATCTATACAATCCGCTCCTGAATTTTGCTATGAGTAATGCAGTGATACGGCAGAACCAGGGACTGATCAAGATCGACAAGGACGCTACAACAAAGAGAATCGACCCTGTAGATGCTGTATTATGCGGATTCAAACTTGCTCTTTACCATGAATTTACTCCGGGGATTCTGGAAGAAATCGACAAATTTTTAGAAAGTGACTGGTGACAGAATGAAGATTGTGCAGAAAATCAAAAAGACAGTACATAACCTGACAAGGCCGACAGTAAGCCTGAATGATAAAGAACTGCTGGAGTGGCTGGGGATTACACCGTCAAGCAAAAAAGCGGTAGCGGAAGTCACCTATTACACTTGCTTGAAAATGCTTTCTGAGACAATCGGGAAAATGCCGTTGAAATATTACCAGCAGACAGATAAAGGAAGAATACGGGCAGAACCTACAGAAGCCGGCATTTTAATGACCGTCCGGCCAAACCCATTTATGACGCCCACAACCATGTGGACCACCGTGGAACAGAACTGCCAGCACTATGGGAATGGATATATCTGGGTAAGGACACAGTTTACACCTTCCGCTTATGGCGGGGAATACCATTTCCTGGATATGTGGCCCATGCAGAGCAACTGCGTAACACCGATCATGGACGATATCGGGATATTCGGGAACAAGGGAAAGCTCTATTATCAGTACAACGATCCAAGAAGCGGCCAGCAGTATATGTTCCGGAATAGCGAGGTACTTCACTTCAAAACCTGGTACAGCTTTGACGGATTTATGGGAGAACCGGTCCGCACGATCCTGAAGGCTACAGTTGACGGCGCAAACGCAAGCCAGGATTACATGAATAAGCTCTATGAGCAGGGTCTGACCGCCAGTATGGCTATGCAGTACACTGGAGATCTGGAAGACGATAAAGTAAGAAAGCTCCGAAAGCGGTTTGCCGATATGTTATCAGGGCCGAAAAATGCCGGAAAGGTTGTGCCTGTTCCAATAGGTCTGACGCTTACGCCACTGAACATGAGCATGACAGACGCACAGTTTTTTGAACTGAGAAAATACAGCGCCCTGCAGATTGCCGGAGCCTTTGGAATTAAGCCAAACCAGATCAACAACTATGAAAAATCCAGCTATGCCAACAGCGAAACACAGCAGTTGGCTTTTTTAGTGGATACCATGTCCTACCGCCTGAAAAATTATGAAGAAGAGATCAATGGGAAGATCCTTCTTCCATACGAGATACAGAATCAGTATTTTTACAAATTTAACGAAAAGGCAATCCTGCGAACAGACAGCAAGACTCAGATGGAGAATCTGGCAAAGGCAGTCAACAACGGGATCTATAAGCCTAATGAAGCCAGGGAGTATTTAGATCTTCCGTCAGAGGAGGGTGGCGATACACTGATGGTGAATGGAAATTATATACCGATCACAGATATAGGAAAGCAGTATGGAGGAGGTGAAAAAAATGGCAACAATTAACATCAGAGGAGACATCGTGGGAGATGATGATAAATGGATCTATGACTGGTTTGACATGACAGCCACCTGCCCGAAAGATGTAAAAGAGATCCTGAATGCTGCCGAAGAAAATGAGCCTATCGAGGTTCTGATCAATTCTGGAGGTGGATCCGTGATGGCCGGGCAGGAAATCTACAGCGTCTTAAAAGGAAATGACCGGGTAACAATCAAAATCCAGAGCCTGGCCGGGAGTGCAGCAGGTGTTGTGGCTATGGCCGGGAGAAGCCAGATCAGCCCAGTGGCCATGATCATGATCCACAATGTTTCTATGAGCGGCGCTTCTGGGGATTACCATGACATGCAGAAAAATGCGGAGATCTTAAAGCAGATGAACACAGCTTTAGCTGCAGCATTTGTAGAAAAATCCGGGAGGCCTATGGACAATATCTTAAAGCTCATGGACCGGGAAACCTGGCTGACGGCCAATCAGTGCTTGGAATATGGCTTCGTTGATGAAATCATATCCGACCAGCAGGCTCCGGCCTACACAAACAGCTATTGCGGAATGTGGCTTACAGATGAAAAGAGGCAGCAGGCAATCGCTGAAAAGAAACAGAAGGAAGCAAAAGAAGCAGAAGCGAAGGAAATCTTAGAGGATTTGGACTTTTATGGAGTCTGAGTCCTTTTTTATAAGGGAATTGTAATGAGAAAAATTGAATTAAGGGGAGAAGTCCTGCCAGGGTATGCTCCTGGCCTCCCCGATACTTACGGAAGGCATGGCGAAAGGCTGTGTCTTATTTTAATTCCATAGGTAGGGTGGAAAAATTTTGAAAAACCTCTTGACTTTTGGCAGACGTAATATATAATATGAATTATGGCAGACAAAAGAAAGGAGGGCGGAGATGTCACCAAGAACAGGACGTCCAACAGACAATCCTAAAAAAGAGCGTATCACAGTAAGGCTTGATGAAGAGTCTGGTAATATTCTTGATGGGTATTGTAAGCAAGAAAAATGTGAAAGAGCAGAAGCAATCAGGCGAGGGATTAAGAAGCTGAAGGACGACATAAAAAAATAAAACAACCGTCGCACCTACCACAGCAACAACGGTTGTTTTCCAAAGAAGTTTCCTTCTGCAAATATTATAATGCAGGACGAAACTTCTTTCAAGAACTATTTGAAAGGAGATTTTTCACATGAATGATTTAGTGAAGTCAACAATCACTTCTATGGAAGTAGCAGAAATGGTAGAAAAAGAGCACAGTAAACTTTTAAAAGATATCCGTAGATATGTAGAACAATTAGGAGCGGCCAAAATTGGCTTTACCGAGTTTTTCACAGAATCTACTTATACTACGGTGCAGAATAAAGTAATGCCTTGCTACCTGGTTACAAAGAAAGGCTGCGAATTTATTGCTCATAAGATGACTGGACAGAAGGGTACTGAGTTTACAGCACGTTATATAAACCGCTTCCATGAAATGGAGGACGGAATTTATAAGAGAGAGTATCCAATTGATTCGTCCACCCTTAAAGGAGCAGCAAGTGCAGGCTGCTTGATTGAACGTGCTATGAAAGCGCAGGGTTCAAAACCATATGAAGTGACAAAGGCTTTAGACGCCTTATTCCGTCAGAGTGGAATTGTCCTTCCAGACTGTTTTGTTAAAATACCAGAATATGAGCAGTTAGAGTTATCTCTAAATTTTAGGGGGGGGGTAGCGAATCATGAGTGAAAAAATGAAATCTCTTTATAAAGAATTTCTTGATGAAGGAGCTACCGATTCTCCAGGCTGCTTAAAAGAATCTTATGAAAAATTAATAGATTCCTTTGAACAATATGTGGAAGAAGTTCAGTTTCATACATTTTGTGACGCTTTTCAATACGGATATGAAAAGAAGATCAAGGAAACGTGCAAAGGGCATACTCCAAAATGGTTAAAGACGGAACGGACAGAACAGGCACTGAGAGATTATAATGACATAAGAATTATAGAGCATGCGCAAAAGGAAATTCCGTATTCGGTTATCGAAAAACTTATAGAAAGAGTGAAAAATACATATTATTTCTCAGCACCTAAGTTTTGGATGGTAAAAATGTTCCAGGTTGGCTTTGCTTATGGAAAGCGGGCAGAAAGAAGAAAAAATAAATAATGGTAATAAGGGCACCTGTCAGACGGCAGGTGCCCTTTTAATAAAATGAAAAGGAGCGAAAGAATGAACAAAAAATTATTGGAACTGCTTGACAGTATCAACAGCAAAAAACAGGAAGTAAAAGACCTAGTGACAGCAGGTGATCTTGAAAATGCAAAAAAAGCCAAGGAAGAACTGAAAAGCCTTCAGGAACAGTTCGATCTGCTGAAAGACATTGAAGATGATGATATTACCAATGCTGCAAACAAGGTAAAGACAGGAACTGTGGTACCTGTGCAGGACAAGAACCCAGAAAAAGAATTTGCAGACGCTGCAAGACGGGGATTTAGAAACTCCATGAACGAGGGCACTCCTTCTGAAGGCGGATATACAGTTCCGGAAGATATCCAGACCAGGATCAATACCTACCGGGAAGCAAAAGCTTCTCTGATCGATCTGGTAGATGTAGAAAATGTTACCACAAATAAAGGCTCCAGAACCTTTAAGAAACGCTCTCAGCAGACCGGATTCCAAAAAGTAGGAGAGGGCGGAAAGATCCCAGGCAAGAACACTCCGCAGTTTGAGCGGATCAGTTACGAAATTGAAAAATATGCCGGATACTTTCCGACTACCAATGAACTGCTGGAGGACTCTGATGCCAATATTACAGGAACTCTGGTATCCTGGATCGGCGATGAGTCAAGAGTGACAAGGAACAAGATCATTCTGGGAGTGATCAATGAGAAGGAAAAGACAGAACTTAAAGGGCTGGACGATATTAAAAAGACACTGAATGTCACTCTGGGACAGGCCTTTAAGCCCACTTCACGGATCGTAACCAATGATGATGGTCTCCAGTACCTGGATACTTTGAAAGACAACGAAGGAAAATATCTTCTGCAGCCCAACCCGGCACAGCCTATGCAGATGGTCCTTTGCGCCGGCGCAACAAGGATTTCGGTATTTGTAATCCCTAACGCAGACCTTCCGTCTGACACAGAGACAGCCGGAACCAGAAAAATCCCCATGATCATTGGAGATCTGAAAGAAGGGATCAAGTTCTTCGATAGAAAACAGCTTACCATCATGACCTCAAATATTGCTTCCGCAGGAGATCTGAATGCCTTTGAAGAAGATCTGACACTGTTTAGAGCCATTGAAAGGGAAGACTGTAAGATGAAAGACCCGCAGGCCTTTGTAAATGGCGTGATCACGATCGAAGATGAGAGTGTTTTGGGAAAATGATAAGTCCTGACATCATGACTCTGCCGGCGGCAGGTCAGGACTTTTACGGTAAGACCGCCGGAGAAATGATCACGGGAGCTGCCGTGGATGTAAATGGGAATGTTACCGGGACCTTCCAGTATGTGACCGGATACACCGGATTTAATTCTGAGAACACAGAGGAGCAGGAAGGATACTTCTTCCCATTCCATCTGACAAAGACCGGAACTACCATGAGCTTTCTGAAAAACGGAGAGCCGGGAAAAGAAGACATCCCATGGGAAGCAGATAATGTGTTCCGGGTTACCCAAGAGGATACCTTTGAGATCAAGGTGGACGGAAGCTCTGTTGTGACACTTTCCTTTGACAAAGCTGCATTTCAGCCAAAATCTTCAAAAAGCAGGAAAAAGGCATAAAGGAGCGGTGATAGATGCTTGAGATCATTAAGCATAGATGCGGGATCTCCAGAAGCATAGAAACCTATGACGGAGACATCCGCATGTACATCGAGGATTGTCAGCAAGATCTGATTGCTTCCGGAGTACCGAAAAAACTGGCTATGTCAGACACACATCAGGGCGTTATCACAGCAGTAACTCTGTATGTGAAGGCCTATCTCGGAAACGACCGGACAGACACGGAAAAGTATCTGAACCTTTACAGGCAGAAGGTGTTCCGTCTGACGCTGGAAGGAGGGGACTGATATGTGGAATGGGAGTATAGCTCTCCCAAGAAGAAAATATGGAGGCCAGGACAAGGACGGTTTTCCGCAGGAAGAGTCCTATGAGTGGGAGTATGGGATACCTGCCAGCTTCACAGATGTGACCAGGAATGATGAAATTCTGGCAGCACAGAAAGGATACAGCGCTGATCAGAACATAGAGATCATGGAGTGCAATTACCAGGGAGAGGGTTTTCTTTTGGATGAATCCCGGGAAGCGATCTATGATATCCAGAGGACCTTCCGGAAAGATAAATCCATGATCCTCGTACTGACCTGTGAAAGGAGAGAGCATGGCAAGATTTGATGTAGAAGGTATTGACGATCTGATGAAGGAACTGGATTATCTGGACGCTGAGAAACTGGCACCTAAAATCCTGGAAGAATCTGTTCCAGTATTGGAAGAATCTGTGAAAAAATATGCTTCCAGGCATAAACAGACTGGAGATATGCAGCGCTCCATTAAAAGCACAGGGGCACAGAGAAATCAGACCGGCTATTACATATGCGTCCGGCCGACGGGAAAAGACCGTAAAGGCGTCAGGAATATGGAAAAACTGGCAGCATTGGAGTACGGTGTGGACGGTAGACAGGCAGCTACTCCCGTGCTTACACCGGCTGTCCATGAGGCAGAGCCTAAAGTAGTAAAGAAAATGCAGGAAGTTTTCGACAGGGAGAGCCCGTTATGACAGAATTTGAAAAGATCATAGAAGCAATAAAGCCTTTTGGATATCCATACGCACCGGATATTTATAAAGGACCGTCAGACCACTATTTTGTCTACAACTATGCGGATGAAAGAGGCGGAATGTTTTCAGATGACGCTCCGGAGACGGTGATCGCAAGCGTCCAGGTGCACTACTATCTTCCGAAGGACGAAAATTTCATAAAAACAAAGAATCAGATCCGGAGAGCCTTGTTTCAACAGGGGTTTACCTGGCCGGAAGTAACCAGCATTGTAGAAGATAAGAAAAGACACTTGATATTTGAGTGCGATATAGAAGAGGAGGAATTAGAAGATGGCATACATCGGACTTAGAAAGCCCATTGTAGGAGTGAGAAAATCTTTTGGGGTGTATGAAGCACCATATGCCTTTGGAAAGGCAATCGGGATCACGGTAACACCAAATTATGCGGAGGGATCTCTGTATGCGGATGATATTCAGGCGGAGTATGATAAAGAATTTATCTCTGCGGATACGACTCTGAATACCAACACAATCCCTCTTATGGCTAGAGATTCTGTTTTTGGACATAAGATGAACGAAAATGAAGTGGTGTTCAGCGCTGATGATGAAAGCAATTATGTAGGCGTGGGTTGGATCAGTGTGGAAAAGATAGATGGAGTCCGGAGCTACACAGGAAATTTTATGCCAAAAGTGAAATATACAGAGCCGGAAGAATCTTATTCGACCAAAGGAGAAAATATCGAGTATAACACTCCTTCCATTACCGGAAAAGCCCTTGCGGAAGAGGAGGACAACCACTGGAAATACTGTGAGAGCTTTAAGACAGCGCAGGAAGCCCTGGACTATGTGTACGGGAAATTTGGCGCAGCACTGGGAGAGTTGACTGTACAGAGCACGGAAGGAACTGAAGTGGGAAAGACAAAGATCACAGTCACCCCTCAGAAAACTGGTGAAAACACCTATGTGTATAAAATCGGTGATTCATTGTCAAAACCTGCTTACAATGAAACTTGTACTTCCGGATACACTTCCTGGGACGGAACTACCGAGATTGAAGCGGAAAAAGGAAAGCAGATCTTAGTCGTGGAGATCACTTCTGAAAAGAAAGCGGTTAAAGCAGGAATTGGTACTGTAACAAGTAAAACTGAGTAAAGAGGTATAAACCATGTTTGAAGAATTATCCTACATTACCCTGTCTGGAGAAAAGTATCCGATCCGGTGCGACCTTCTGGTCCTGGAGAAGATCCAGAAGGAATTTGGCTCTATAAATGATTTTGAAGAAGGCCTGATCACCTGGGAGGCAGAGCTGGACGAAAATGGCGAGGAAATCCTGGATGAAGATGGAAAACCGAAAGTAAAGGGAAAATTCCCGGATATGAAAACGGTAAATACCGCCCTTTATTTTATGGTCAATGAGGGCGAAGCAATTCTGGCAGAGAAAGAAGGGCGAAAAGCTGTAGCGAGAACTAGGGAAGAACTGGTAAGAAAAGTAGACACAGCACCGAATACCCTGGCAAATGCCCTTCATAATGAATTTTACCGCTGCTTTCACATAAAAAACCAGAAGACCACGGAGAATCAGGAGAAGGAGACGGAGAAATAGATTTTTCGTGGTTGGTTTTTATAGGAATGCAGATGGGGTACACAGAAAAAGAAGTCTCCAGAATGTACTTCGGAAAATGGTGTGAACTATTCCGACATTTTAAATGGTATCATAATTTCCGCATGAAAAAATGTCTGTTCCAAGAGGAACAAAAAGAAGTTTCTCTTATGGACTTATAGAAGAGAACATAGTATAATCAAGGCAAAGGAGGGATTCAGAATGAGCAGAAGAACAAAGCTCTGGATACAGCTTATTGTTGGAATCCTGATATTGGCAGCAATATTCTGGATTCCGGAAATTGCCGTAATCTTAGCTGTGATATTGGCGATCATCTACATTTTCAAGAAATTGTGGAATGTGCCGATTATGAAAATTAAAAGAAAGTAGAAAAGCACCCGAAAGAGGCGGGTGCTTTTCTTATATGACGAAATTAACATTAGCGTGAAATAGTATAGGTTTTTCTACAGCCTGGGCATTCACATTTGCCAGTATACCTACCGTGACAGATACGAACGATAGGAACTTTTGAATCGCAATGTGGACAGAAAAAAGAATTTAAGTCGCCTGGTGTTGAATACTCAACAGGATTTCTTGAAGAACTGTCAGTTATATGGTAAATCATGATAAATCCTCCTTTTTACATGTATAATCAGGAATTTTAATCAGTTCATTTATATACTCTAAAGCTCTTTTACGACCGATAGAATTTAAAGAAAAATACGGGGCGAGTTCTTCCAAATTAGCAAGATCTAAAATGGTTTCACCGCTGGGATTATGTTGGATTTCAGCACCAGGGAATATGGCGAGAAGTGACGATAGTTTATTGTCCATAGAAAATCCTGTTAATTCACTGAAAGGAATATCTAGGGCGTCACAGATAGCACGAGCAACACTGATTTTTAAATCTGAGCTGTCATTATCAATAATGGAATATAGAGTCGTTGGCCGTATGTTTGTCATACGAGAAAGCTCAGCTACAGTTATGCCACGCTTTTGCAAAAGTTCATTGATTTTTTTTCCATAACCCATGATAGCACCTCCCTTATTTACATTAAAGCATAAAAGGATAAAAAAGTAAAGAATTACGAAAAATAGTATTGACAATTACTAAAAAATGGAATAACATATTACATGAAATTACGAAAAATCGTAGAAAGGAGACAAAAACATGAAAAGAGTTACTGTGTGCTTAGAAGATGATGTTTACAAAAAGGCAAAAGTAAAAGCAGTCATGGAAGACAAACCGCTTTTAAAGTATATTGCTGAACTTGTAAGAAAAGATTTAGAAAAAGAAAAAGAGTAAATACCGCCGACCAAAGCTCGTATTTACTCATTTAGGAACCCGTAAACAGGAATCCTATATTTATTTTAAAGGATTCCACCTGAATTTTCAAGGAGGAATTTTAAATTATGCAAGACATAATGAGAACCACAATCACTTCTATGGAAGTAGCAGAAATGGTAGAGAAAAGACACGCTGATCTACTAAAAGACATACGTAAATATGTCCGGCAGTTTAACGAGGGAAATATTTCCCCGGTTGATTTTTTTACAGAATCAGTACGTATTGACATTAAAGGACAACAGCAGCCATGTTATTTGGTTACAAAGAAAGGCTGCGAATTTATCGCCCATAAGTTGACTGGACAGAAGGGAACCGAGTTCACAGCACGTTACATAAACCGCTTCCATGAAATGGAACACCAGGTACGGCAGATCCCCATTACAGAGCACCCGGGAGAAGTCGCAAGACTAATTAATTCCCTGGCGACGATTATGAAAAATAATCAGTCAGCGCCTAAGGAAATTGCAGAGAATGCAAAACTGGTATGCGAACAATACGGGATTCAGCTTATAGACGGATTTGCAAAAATGCCGGAATATGAGCAGTTAGAATTACCCATAAATTTTAGGGGGGGGGGTAGTACAGTATGAATGATTGTTACGGAAGACCAATGCCGCCTAACCCTTATGAGAAAAATGAAACTATGAGATTACTGGGAAACCAAAGTATTTTAACTGTTTTTTGGTATAACAATGAAGTAAGAAAGCAAATTAATCAAATCGCAGAAGCCAGGCCAGGTACTTTTAATTTAGATGTAGCGGCAGATATATTTGCATTAGGCTACATACATGGGAAACGTGCAGAGCGACAAAGAAGAAAAAAGAAATAAATAATGGTAATAAGGGCACTTGTCAGATGGCAGGTGCCCTTTTAATGGACAAAAAAGGCAGGTGAGACAGATTGGCGGCAAAGAAAATAGGTGCGATCATTGCACTGGATGGAGAAAAAGAATTTAAGCAGAATGTAACAAGCTGTAATAAATCTCTGTCATCTTTAAAATCAGAAATGCAGCTTGTGAAAGCCCAGTGTGAAGGGCAGCAGAATTCCCTGGAATCCCTCACAAAGCAGCATGAAGTATTAACAAAAATCCTGGGAGAACAGGAGAAGAAGGAAGAGGAAACCAGGAAAGGCCTGGAACATGCAAGAGAAAGCTATGACAAGGTATCGAAAGGGCTGGAAACTTTGAACCGGCAGCAGGATACCCATACACAGAAGCTCTCTGACCTGCAGAAGGAATACCAGCAGGCCACTTCCCGTCTGGAAGCTATGGAAAAGGCGGGAAACTCTTCCGAACAGTCCATGATCAAGCAGCAGGCGGTTGTCAGTTCGCTATCTGCCGCTATGCAAAAAGAAGAAACGGCCATTGAAGAGGTCAATGCTGCGATTAACAAAGGAAACAAAAATCTTCAGAGTGCCGGGAACCGTATCAGCGACTGGGAAACAAAACTCAATACCGCCCAGGCGCAGGTCCTGAAAGCCTCCAATGCAGTAAACAAAAACACTGCATACATGAAAGAGGCAGAACAGGCCACAGACCAATGTGCAACATCCATTGATAAGTTTGGGAAAGAAGTAAAGCAGGCAGAAGATATCACTGTAGGATTTGGTACAGTTGTAAAAACAAATCTTACGAACACAGTTGTAGAAGGCGTAAAAAATCTTGCCAGTTCCTCAGCGTCCGCCATACTGGAGATGGAATCTGCACAGCGCCAGTTCCAGGCAAGCACCGGAGCAACTACCGGGGAAATGAAACAATACAAAGCTGTTATGGACGAGATGCACTCCAAAAACTATGGAGAGGATATCAATGATCTGGCACAATCCATGGCTCTGGTAAAACAGTACACAGGAGAGCTTGACCCATCAGCCCTAAAAGAAATGACCGAAGACGGGATTGCTATGCGGGACGTCTTTAACATGGACCTTAGTGAGACAATCCGGGGCGTGGACGCCCTTATGGAGAACATGGGCGTATCATCAGAGCATGCCTTTGATCTTATGGCAAAAGGCGCACAGAACGGGCTGAACAAATCAGGAGAATTAGCCGATAATATCGCAGAATACAGCCAGTTGTGGGCGCAGGCAGGATTCAGCGCCGAAGAGATGTTTGCCATTATGGAAAACGGACTGAATTCCGGCGCTTACAATCTGGATAAGGTCAACGATTTCGTCAAAGAATTTGGAATTTCCCTTTCAGATGGCAGGATTGAAGACAACATTGATTCTTTCTCGGCCGGAACAAAGAATCTCTTTGCTCAATGGAAAGCAGGAAAAGCCACTACGAAAGACGTGTTCCGATCGGTGATCAACGATCTGGCAAACGCCAAGAACCAACAGGAAGCGCTTACGACTGCCAGCAACACATGGAGCTCCCTTGGTGAAGACAATGCTATGAAGGTCATTACCTCGCTGAATGAGGTGAATGAAAATTACGAGAATGTCCAGGGGACCATGGAAGAAATCCAGGATATCAAGTACGATACCTTGGAATCCAGGATCGTAAGTCTGGGAAAGACCTTTCAGACAGAGGTTGCCGTTCCCATTGCCGAAAAGGCCCTTCCAGCTATCGAAAGCGGGCTGGATCTGGTTATAGATAACATGGATACGCTCATTCCTATTATGGGAGGAGTGGCAACTGGAGTTGTCGCTTTTAAAACTGCTTCTGCAGCAGTGGAATTATTCACAACAAAAACAAAAGGAGCCACCGTTGCACAAGCAGCTTTCAATGCTGTTCAGAATCTGAACCCGGTAGTGGCTGTTGCTACAGCAGTTACAGCTGCCACAGCAGCCATCGCAATTTATGCCAATGTGACAGGAGAAGCTTCTGAAGAATCGCAGAAGATGGCAGAAGCCAACCAGAGAGTGTGCGATTCTGCCAATGAAGTAGCAGAATCGTCAAAGAATCTGATCAGTAGTTATGCTGACAGCAATGCAGAGATGCAGGCCCAGAACGAATATGCGAAGACATTAGCTGGAAATATCGAAGAACTGGCAGAAAAAGAGAATCTGAGTAATTCCGAAAAATCCGTTATGCAGCAGTATGTGGCGCAGCTTAACGAACTGGTTCCCGGATTGAACCTCGCATATGACGAACAGACAAATGCGCTGAGTATGACCAATGAGCAGATAGAAACTTATCTGAACAACAGTCAGAAACAGATCGAAATGCAGGCGGCTCAGGAATATGCCATAGAGCTGCTAAAGCAGAAATCCGAACTGGAAATCGAAGCAATTAAACTGGAGAATGAGAAAACAGAGATCCAGGGAGAAAACGGAGAAAAACAGATTTCCATGATGGACCGGATCTCCGCATTGATGTTCGGCCTGCAGTCTGGAAATATGGATTATTATCAGTCTATAAAGACTGTATCGGAAGCCCAGAAAGAAAATACCGAGGCTATGGAGACCAATGAGGAGCAGCAGAAAAATGTCCAGGCAGAGATCGAGGCAGCTTCTGAAAAATTGCAGGAGTATGGGATCAACTGGTCTGATGTTACACAGAAAGCCAATGAGAACACAGAGGCTACCAGTACAAATGCCCAGGCACAGACTGACGCTGCCGCCGCTAATGCCGCCGCCGCACAGACGATCGCAGAGACTTACACGGATATGCAGCAGAAGGTTTCCGAAGTGATCGACAGCCAGATGAATATGTTCGAGGAGTTTAACGCCGGGACACAATTATCCAGCGAACAGCTCCTTTCCAATATGCAGTCTCAGATCAATGGAGTAACGGACTGGGCAGAGAACATGGAAATCTTGGCCGACAGAGGAATTAACCAGGGGATACTGGATAAACTGGCCGAGATGGGACCGGAAGGTTCTAACTATGTACAGGCCTTTGCCCAGATGACTGATGAGCAGTTAAAGCAGGCCAATGATCTGTGGTCACAGTCCCTGGATATGAAAGCCGGGGTAAACGAGAGCGTAGAAGGCATGATCGAGGCTTACACAACAGCTATTAGCGGCGGAAAAGAGCGGGTAGCCCAGATCATGTCAGATCTTGGGACCGATTCCGTTCAAGGCCTCGTAAATGGAATCAATAACGGCTCTATTGACCTGACAAATTCCGGAAAGAGTATGGGAGACAATCTCCAGAACGGGGCAAAAGACTCCCTGGATTCCCATTCTCCATCGAAAGCCTTTGAACGCATTGGAAAAGATGTAATTGCGGGCTTGAAAAACGGAATAACGGATAATAAATCTGTAGCAGTGAAGGCAGTCCGCAGCGTAGCCGATACCGTAGAAGAGGAAGCGGAAAAAGGCCTGAAAAAGGATAATTTCAATTCGGCCGGAAAAAACGTGGCTTCCGGAATTGCTTCTGGAATAAAAAGCGGATCTTCAACGGTTCGGAGAGCTGTAGATTCCGTATGTTCGGAAGTGAAGAACACAGGATTAAACAGAAGGACTCTTTACAACGAAGGAAAGAATGTTTCTGAGGGCTTGGCAAACGGTATCCGGGCAGGGCGATCCGATGTGATAAACGCTGTGGCCAGAGTATGTGAAGCAGCAGTATCTGAAGCCAGAAGAAAGCTAAAGATCCATTCGCCATCTAAGGTTTTTGAGGAGCTGGGATCCTATACCGCAGAAGGATTTGGTGTTGGGTACCAAAAACAGATGAACAATGTAAATGGAATGATCCGCAGCAGCATGGAGATTCCGAATATCGGAAGAACAGAAGCGGGAACAGGATCTGCGGAAATGGCAGGAACAGGAAAGGTTATTGTGGAACTTCCAATCTATGTAGGAAAAGAATATACCAGAACAGAAATCGTAGAAATTGCCATGGAAGGCATTGCCCAAAGGCAGAACAGATACATGGGAGCGAGGGGGCTGAGACTAAGTGGCTAGGTATTTCTTTGAATATAATAACGAAACTTCGGTATCACATGAGATCTATGTACAGTCACGGCAGGACGTCCCTGGAAAAGAGAGAAAGATTACCTATACAGAGGTTGGAGGAAGAGACGAAACCATTTCTGATAGAAACACCTTCTATGAGAATACAGAGATCTCTCTGGAATGTGCATACAGAGTAGATCCTGCCGACTGGAACCGGAAAAGAAGAATGATCGGAAAATGGCTTTCCGGAGCAGGAGAGCTTACATTTTCCGACGATCCGGAAGTCTATTGGAGAGTGAAAGACGTTCAGATCAGCAAGTTTGAGCGTCCTTTAAGAAAACATGCAACCTTCACAGTGAAATTCATATGTTCGCCATTTGAATATATTGTAGAGGGGAAAGAATTTCGTTCTCCGAAAGATGTTTATTTTAACCCATACGATCTATCACACCCGGAATATAAGATCGCCGGTGAAGGAATCTGTACATTGACCGTAAATGGAAAAACAATGAAAGCAAATATAGGCCAGAATCTGACGATCAATACAGATCTTATGCTGGCATACAGAGAGGACGGAAGCATTATGAATACTTCCGTAACCGGAGATTATGAAGACTTATATCTGAAGCCTGGAGAAAACAGTATATCTGTTTCTTCGGGCTTTTCTCTTACCGTAAAACCAAACTGGAGGTGTATTTAGATGATCCAGATATACAAACCTTCCAATACAAACTATGCCTCCAATGGAGATATGACCCTGCAGCCATCTGAAGCAGAAGTGCAGGCGAAGTTAAACGGGACTTGGCAGGCAGAATTGTCACACCCAATAGACGCAGAAGGGCGTTGGAAATATATCGAAGATCAGGCGGTGTTAAAAATGCCGTCTTTTAACGGAGAACAGCTATTCCGCATTGTAAAGAAAAATAAATCAGACAGTGGAATAACTATGGTCGCAGAGCCGATATTTCTGGATGCAAAAGGAGACTGCTATTTAAAAGATATCCGGCCAACCAACGTGAATGGTCAGCAGGCCTTGAACCAAATGCTGGCGCCAAATAAGAAATACTCCGGAAAATCCGATATCGCACTAAAGACTACCGCCTATTATCAAAACAAGAATCTTATCCAGGCTTTAAACGGGGAAGAAGACAATTCCTTCATAAACCGTTGGGGCGGAGAAATCATATACGATAATTTCCAAGTGATCGTCAACAAAAGAGCCGGAGGAGACTATGGGGTACAGATTTTATATGGGAAGAACATAGAGAAAGACGGAATAAAAGAAGAAGTTGATTTTTCCGATGTAGTTACAAGGATCTACCCAAAAGCCTTCAATGGGTACTCTCTTTCCGGAAATGGTTATGTGGATTCTTCAGTGATCGGATCTTACCCTACGGTGAAGAGCTCCACAATAACGTTTGAAGATGTAAAAATGAGGGAAGACGCCAGAGAGGAAGACGAGGCAAACGGTATTATCGTATGTGACACACAGGCGGAATTGGATACTGCATTGAAGAAAAAATGCCAGGAACAGTATGACAATGGAATCGACAAGCCTGCAGTAACGATCTCAATAAACATGGTAGCTCTTCAGAACACAGAAGAATATCAAGACTATAAAGTCCTTGAAGAAGTATCCCTGGGAGATACCGTACATTGCAAAAGCTCTAACCTGGGGATCGTTACAGATGCCAGAGTGACAGAAATTAAATACGATCCTATAAGCAAAAAAGTGAGCACGGTTAAGATCGGAGATGTTGCCGCTGACTATTTTGGCAGACTGTCTGATTCTGCAGTACGTGTAGATATTGCCATACGGCCAGACGGAACAGTTATAGGGCAGCAGGTAGAAGGCCTTATCAATATGGCCCTTGCACAGCTTAAACTCCAGAGTACGGTTGCCAAGAAAGTAAATGTAAGAGCAATTCTCCTGGAAGACACAGATCCGAATTCTCCTCTTTATGGAGCAATGTGCTGGGGTACCCAGGGATTCCAGATTGCAAGCGAAAGAACAGAAGACGGGAAAGACTGGAAATGGTCTACTTTCGGAACTGCAAAAGGATTTTTCGCAAACTTGATCGTAGCCGGAACAATGCTCTATGACAGATGCCGGGGAGGCACTGCAGAGATCGGAGGTATCAATAATACTTCAGGGGTTCTGAAGATACTGGACGAAAAAGGCAAAGAGATCGGCCGGTGGGACAAAGACGGAGTAAAAATCTACAGTGGAGAGATCAACGGACCGAAGATTATTGCCGGCGGATCTGGCAATATAGCCGGACTGATTGAGATCCTGGATGAAAATGGAAACAAAATAGGAAGCTGGGGAAAAGACGGCCTGTATGCTTATAGTGGCGGAGAACTAAGATCCAAGGATTATGTAGACGGACAGACAGGTTTCGAACTGGACCTGACGAATGGCGTTATAAAAGTAGCACAAATTTTAATAAAATCCTTAAATACCGACACCCAATCAAAGTGTGCTTTCCAATTTAAGGATGGAAAACTTGAACTTCTTAGGCAAAACGGGGATCCTTTAACTACGATATGGATCTCGGATTATATTCCAGAAGACACGCCGCCAGGCGGAGCCGTATCCGGAGGATGGCAAGGGAAATTTGAGATAAAGACACTTATGCCTGGCGGAGAAGTTGTTAGGCTTCAGATGGACTCTGAAACAGGCACAGCAAAATTAGGAGGAGGCAGTGCGGTAAATCTGTTTGTCGGAGATGAAGCAGGAAAAAGCAGAGTCTATATAACAGAAGGCGTATTTGGAGTCGGAGAAAATCTGCAAGTAAAATACGGAGACAAAAACGCTATAACAGGAAGAGTGGAATACTCAGACGGAACCTATCTTGATCTTGTAAATGGCGCCGTGGTAGGCGGCAACTCAAAGGCAGGTGCGTTTTAATGGCCTGGACGATCGGAAATTTTTATTTGGATCAAGAACAGATGGAAGGGAATGCCTATGAGGTATTCTCTTTTTTGTCGGAAAGAGGCTGGACTACGAACGCTATCGGCGGGATATTGGGGAACATGCAGTCTGAATCCCATATCAATCCCGGAGTCTGGCAGAACCTGGATTCCGGAAATTACAGCCTTGGATTTGGATTAGTACAGTGGACGCCGGCTACCAATTATACAAATTGGGCTGTAGATAATGGATATGATATCACAGATCCGGAAGGACAGCTTCGCTGGATAGATGAGGTTACAGAATCATTTGGACAGTGGATCCCTACCAGCGGGTACAATTTCAGCTTTGATACATTTAAGCACAGCACAGAATCACCGGAATACCTGGCCAGCGCTTTCCTGAAAAATTTTGAACGTGCCGGTGTGGAAGTGGAAAATGAGAGACGCACCCAGGCACGCTCCTGGTTCGACTACGTAAGCAAATTTGACACCAGCGCAGTGATCGAGGCGGCCATTGCCTGGGCCCTTGCCACCGCAGCAGACAATTCCCATGGGTATTCACAGGCAAACCGTTGGGGCCCTGACTATGACTGTTCTTCCTTTGCCACACAGGCTTACAGAGAAGCTGGAGTAGCTATTGGAGGCGGATCCGGCGTCTATACCGGGAATATGCTTCAATATTACACCGAAGCCGGATTTGAGGCGGTATATAATGTGAATTTCTCTACGCAGGAAGGACTTATGCGTGGAGACGTTCTTCTGAATACAGCTAATCATGCAGCAATATATCTGGGAAACGGAAGGATAGTACAAGCTTCTTCAGATCGAGGCCATCCGGAGACTGGAGACCAGACCGGAACAGAAATCTGGGAGACAGGATATTATGATTATCCGTGGGATGTAGTGCTGAGGTATAAAAAGGGCGGGGGAACTCCACAGCCGCCAGTAGGATTATATATTACTCGATTTATACCTGCGTAAATTATTGGGTAAAAGATTAGGGAGAATAATAAGTATGAGCGTAAAAAATATAATAACAGTGACAAACAGGGGAGTTTCTCCAATTTTATCAATAGCACAAGGAACAGACTCTGTAGAATTTGATTTTAAAGTAGCTGATTATGATATTCCCGCAGATAGCAGTGCCGTAGCGTATAACATACAGCCGACCGGAAATATTGTAAACCAGCTGTGCAGCATATCAGGAAATACAATTTCAATAACACCAAGGGCATATTTCTTCCTGAGAGGAAAGAATTATATGCAGTTCCGGATTACATGCAATGGGAAAAACCTCTTCAGTTTTCTCATAGAAGTACGGTGCTCCCCTAACATTACAGAAGTAGAAGTCAGCGAAGTACAGGATCCAACAGTAGTAACGCAGGTATTATCTAAACTAGGAGAAATTGATTTAAAAATTGATTCGGTAGACACCAGGTTAGGAAACAGAATTAATAATATCGTAGCAAACAATAATCCAACAGAGGGAAATACAGAATTAATAGACATACGATCTGGATATGACGGAACTACATATCCCAGTGCTGGAGAGGCCATCAGGAAGCAGATTGGTTCACTTTCTGAAGATATAACTAAAAGAACAAAAAAACTCACATATATTTTTGATATAACACAGAATGGTTATTTAAACATCAATAATACGATAGCCGATACCGAAAACGCTAAGAATAGTGGATATATAAATGCAAAAGGATATTCGAAAATATATGTAAAAACAAAAATTTCAGATGCTGGTTATGCTATTGCATTCATAGATGATGAAAACAATGTGTTGCCAGGTAGTGTTATTGGTAATGGCAGCACTATGGAAATATCTATGGAAATTCCACTAAAAACCAAGAAAATAATTATTTCTCAATACGCATATAATGAAGCATATGCATATATGTACAATGATGGATCTTATGATGAAATGATAGAATCTAACAAACAGAATATTTTAAAATTAGAAAATAGATTCGATACACTTGACATAAAAACATCGATTACAGATATATTCGATGGCATTAATTTATTTAATTATAATGAATCTTTATATTATAATGATAGATTCCCAACGAATGAAGGAACTATTAACACAGAAAGTGAAACTAATTCCATAGTTTTTAAGGTCGAACCTAATAAAAGATATTTTATTGAAATACCTGGATATAATCGGGTTTCAATAGTAGGTAATACTGATGAAGAATTTACATTACATCAAACATATGAGAAATTAAGTTACTATATAGATCAAGATATTATAGAATTTTACACAAAAGATAACACGAACTATGTAATGTTATATTTTTATCATGGTGTTTATGATTATGAAAATGATAAAAAGAATATATATTTAGATGTAAATTACTGGCATGATAAAAAAATATCGTTAAAACAGAGTGTTTTGCCTATTAAAAATAGACTGTTAAACAAAAACATTTTAGTATTCGGAGATAGTATCTCGGACTGTTGTTATTTTTCAATAGATGAAAACGATAGGACATCTAAATATTCTTTTGCAGATCCCAGTAATTCATATGTTAATAGTGACGGTACAACCATCAAATTTGATATGTGGCCCAAATTATTAAATGATTTATGTGATCCAACTGAATTAAGAAATTATGCAAAAGCAGGTGCTACTTACAAAAATGCAAGTAGGGAAGAGGATGCAAAAAGACAAAATCTATCATATCAAATCGAAGTTGCATTAAATGATCTATGTAATCCTAATGGTGTCTTCAATCAACCACAGTTTGATCCAGATATAATAATATTTGCTCTGGGAATTAATGACGGTGAGCCTAATGATACTTATGAAGAAGCTATGGATAAAACTATCTATAAAGATGATGGAGTTAGTGTTGATATTGAACAAACGTTGTATAATCTTGACTTAAGTAAATTCAATGAATCAGTTAGATATGCATTTTTAAAAATTAAATATCATTTTCCTATGGCACAAATATTTGTTGTATTACCGATTCAAAAAGCAAATATGCCAACATGGTTTGGAACTATGCATGACACATTAGAAAAAATGGCTAAAAAATATAGTTGCATAATTATTGATGGGGCTTATGAAAGTGGTATTAACTCCGACTTAGAAGTTGCTAATGGTCCAGGTGTTTATTTAAAGGACGGTTTGCATCCAAATGAAAAAGGGCAAAATTTAATGTTTAGGTTGATACTGTCGAAATTACTGGAAAAATATTTAGATTTTGATGGGATGAATGCAATTTAATGTGACCACCGAATAACACAGCGGTAAAATTTAAAATTGCTCCAACTCGCAAAGGACTGAAATAATTCACTATCTGGGGCGAAAGTGAACTAACCAGAAGGGGCTATGTAACCGATAACACAGTTTATAAAAAAGTGAGATATGAACTGAGAAGAAAGAGAAAAACAAGAAAATGGCCAGCAATATCGGAAACGCAGTAATGCAGGTTGAATATATCGAATAAAAACGGAGAGGCAGGCCGACATGAGCGGCTTGCCTTTTTTAAATCCTCTTTACAAAAGTGAGGCGGTATATATGGAAATCAGAGCAAGACATTAATAGGTCTTATTTTTATGGAATAAAATAATAGAAAGAGTGAGGTATATGCAGAAAATGAAATATGCTAATGCAATTATAGACGGTTACAATGCCATTGCTGGAGCAATCGTGGCGGTGCTTTCTTATATATTAGGAGAGCACTGGATCCTTTTTGCGGCTTTTCTGCTTCTGAATGCGGCCGACTGGATCACCGGATGGATGAAGAGCCACATGGCCGGAAAAGAAAACTCTGTAAAGGGCTGGAAAGGAGTACTGAAGAAGCTGGGATACTGGCTTATGATCATGGTGGCCTTTGGGGCCAGCGCAATATTTATCGAAATCGGTAAAGCCATCGGCGTCGATCTAGGTATAACAACACTGTTGGGATGGTTTGTTCTGGCATCTCTTCTAATCAATGAGATAAGATCTATCCTGGAAAATTTTGTAGAGGCAGGTTTTAATGTTCCGCTTATTCTGGTCAAAGGCCTGGAAGTAGCAGATAAAGTAGTGAATAAAGAAAATGAGGATTCAGAGGGCGAGTGATCGCCCTCTTACTTGTTGCGCCGGCGCAATGACCGGCAGAAAGGAAATAAATATGAGAGTTATTGATGTAAGTGAACATAATGGAACTATCAACTGGGAAGCAGTGAAAGCAGCAGGAATCCAGGGAGCAATTATCCGCTGCGGATACGGTATGGATATGACTAGCCAGGACGATAAGCAGTGGAGCAGGAATGTTGCAGAATGTGAACGTTTGGGAATCCCATATGGAGTATATCTGTATTCTTATGCTGATAATGCTGACAAGGCCAGAAGTGAGGCACAGCACGTCCTGAGGCTGATCAAAGGTCGCAAGCTGTCTTTTCCTGTATATTATGATCTGGAGCAGGCAGGAATTGAGGGAGCTGCTGTGGCCAATGCGAAGATTTTCGGAGACCTGATTGAGGCAGCAGGATATTGGTGTGGCGTATACTACAATAAAGACTGGCATAACCGTGTGATTAAAGGTCAGTTAGACAGATTCACCCGCTGGGGCGCTGGATATGGAACAAACAACGGCCAGATGCAGGAAAATTATAAACCGGGATTCGGAGAAGACATGTGGCAGTATACCAGTGTTGGAAAAGTAAACGGAATCAGCGGTAATGTAGATATGAATGAGTGCTACAGGGATTTTCCGGCGGAGATCGGAGGCGGATCCACACCAGCACCGCAGCCTACACCTACTCCGGAAACAAAGTACAAAGTAGGGGACCATGTAGTATTTTCCACTTGCTACGCCTCCAGCACTGATCCGATTGCCAAAGCAATCCCGGCCACAGACATGGCGAGAAATCATGGGGAGATTACAAAAGTCATTCCTGGCGCCCACAATCCATATCTTCTGGACGCTGGCCTGTGCTGGGTAAATGACGGAGATATCCGTGGATTTTACGGCGATGGAAGCGACGGTCCTCAGTATTACACTGTACAGTCTGGAGACTGCCTGTCCGTGATTGCGCAGAAATACGGTACAAGTGTATCCCAGCTCCAGTCATGGAATGGTATCAGCAACCCGAATTTGATTTATACAGGGCAGAAGCTCAGGGTGAGATAAAAGTTTATTCTGATACTGCGTTTTTACTAGGGGCGGCGTTCAAGCCGCTCCTCACAGATGAGTTCCTGGCAAAAGAGAATTTCTCCAATACATTTATAAAATGTACTACTTCTGAGAAGTATTTTTGTGTACTTTATGAATTGACAAAATAGAACTTATGTTCGATAATAAAGGTGTCTGGTATATGTTGAAATACGTCATATTATGGTATAAAATGGCAGTATATAAATGTACCGGAGGAGTATAAAGATGGAAACAAAACAAATGTATGTTGCAAATATAAATGTTGTGTTTGGAAAAAATTGTGAGCCGCTTATTAATAGAGTTGATGATATTATTATACCTGCTTTAACAAGCGGAATTTGCAGAGAAGCTACTCAAAAAACAAAATTCATTTTTAAAGATGCAAGATTATATGAAATTGAAGAAAATGAATTTGTTATACAAGGAATTATAATTAAAGATACTATTCTAGATGTAATGTCAGAGTTTACCCCGGACGGAGAATTAGAAAAGACAAACAAACATATTCCATCTGCTCCATATTCTGTATTTTTGATATATTTGAGAAATCATAGAATGGTCTTGGTAAAAAATCAAAATGGTAGTCCTGATATGAGAAGCTTTACCTCGACGTTTAAAGAAGTAATAAAGAAATATATACGGAATAATAATGCAAAAAATAAGGATAATAAGGATAAATTATTACCTTTTCCTAGTATTAATGTGGCCGGAATAAAAACTAGGCAAAGTATTAAAGAAACACTTAAAGATGTATCTAAAATAAATGAGTTGACTTTAAAATTATATCCATTAAATGATGAATGGGATTTCGATCCTATATTTGGGGGCTTAAGCAACCAAGTTAGAAAAATGATAGGTAGCAAAAATGGTAAAGTCGTTTATACATCTCCAGAATCAAAAGATGGAGTAGCAGATTTGATTGAGGCAACAGGTGGATATGTTAAAGCGGAGATGAAAGTAACGTATAATTCTGATTTAAGCTATTCTGGTACTAAGAAAACTGGGAAAATAAAAGATGATGAAATTTCGGAAGTAATGAATATTGATTTGGCAAGTGAATTAGATTCTGCATATGATGAAATACATGGATATAAGAAAGATATTCCTGTATTATCTAAAACGACAAAGAATCAGATAGTTGACTATGAAAAATTCTTGGCTAAAAGAATGAAAAATTAGAAAATGGTGATAATGTGACAGATAAAGAGTTGAATCAAGCGTTAAAAAACCTGCAGGAATTAATAGACAAAAGAAAAAACATAGAAATTTTTAAGGATTCTATTAATGAAATAAAATTTGGAAAGAAAAATAAGTGGCAGTATTTGCTGAGTATTTTTTTATCTGTTATATTGGCAATTTTAATCTCAAATACTAAATATACAGGAGTGACATATGTCGAAATAACAGACAAGCTACTTGATCTTTCTGTAGCATTTATTGCCATGATTTTAGGGTCATATTCCATTTTTCAGGCATTAATGAGCCAAGAATTAGTAAGATTATTAATAAAGAGTGACGGAAATTTATTAAAGAAAAGCAACCAATCTTTTTTATATTTAGTAATTCTTTTTATAGGGGACATAATATTAAATTTCACTATAATATGTGTGTTGAAAGTTTTACCAGAAGACTTTTTGCTATTTGAAAATCTTATATTTTCAAATATAATTGCTATGATTTTGATTTTTCTACACCTGTTGTTT
>ERZ1090861.361-NODE-361-length-28654-cov-8.676352_pt1 | contig 28654 bp, 40 predicted proteins | sample MGYA00478482_ERZ1090861 | MGnify/ENA primary metagenome ERZ1090861 (study PRJEB33644, sample SAMEA5815744) | chicken gut metagenome | biome: Chicken; feature: Gastrointestinal Tract; material: Caecum | place: Ireland | collected 2019-01-01 | study: A study of the... | reverse complement strand
GTATTTATTGACACGGAAGGAAGCACGGGGGCCATGGATGTGGCACGGCTTGGCAAACCTACATCCTGGGATTTTTTACTGGAAGAGATTGATTATATCAAGAATACATCCGGCATTTGTAAAACACTGGTGATCGACACGATCGACTGGGCAGAAATGCTTTGCATCGAGCATATCTGCAATAAGCACCAGAAAAATGGGATTGAAGATTTTGGGTATGGCAATGGATATGTCTATGTGAAAGAAGAGTTCGGACGGTTCCTGAACCGGCTGTCAGACGTAGTAGAAAAGGGAATCAATGTTGTGCTGACTGCCCATGCGCAGATCCGGAAATTTGAGCAGCCAGACGAAATGGGAGCATATGACCGGTGGGAATTAAAGCTGGGAAAGAAGACTCAATCACAGACCTCCCCACTGGTGAAAGAATGGGCAGACATGCTTCTGTTTGCCAATTACAAAACTTATTCCATCGCTGTAGATGAAAAAGGAAAGAAGCATAAGGCGCAGGGCGGCTCCCGAGTCATGTATACGGCGCATCATCCCTGTTGGGATGCCAAGAACCGGTATGGGCTTCCAGATGAGCTTCCGTTTGCTTATCAGGAGATTGCCCATGTGATTGAAGAAGCAACAAGGCCGCTTTCGCAAGAGGCGGCTCCTGACCCCGTATCACAAAATAAGAAAGAGCCAGCGCAAACAGCACAGCATCCGGCTCCAGCAAAATCGAAGCCAGAGACTGGCAAACAAATGGCATTACCACTCAACGCGCCTGATGCGCCGGCGGCAGAGCAAAATACAGAAGATACGGCACACGTCCTGGATCCGCAGATCCCCCAGGCATTGCGGGACTTGATGACAGCGAACCAGGTGGACGAATGGGATATTCAGAACGTGGTGCAAACCAGAGGTTACTACCCATCCGATGTCCCAATCCGGGATTACGATGAAGACTTTATCAACGGCTGCCTGATCGGCGCCTGGGATCAGGTATATGGCATGATCAAAACAATGAAAGAGAAACAGGAAGTTCCATTTGATTGATAGGAGGAAATAGAAAAATGGCAGAAGGAAGAGAATTGAGCTGGGAAGATACCATAAAAGAAGATGCGCAAGATTTTGAACCGGTACCGGAAGGAGATTACAACGTAACAGTAGAGAAATTTGAGCGGAGCCGGTCCAAAGGAGAAGGAAAGCTCCCGCCCTGTAACATGGCAGTTGTTTATTTTACAGTTCATGACCGTGACAGAGAGGTAACAATCCGGGAAAATTATGTGCTGCACAGCTCTCTCGAGTGGAAGCTCTCAGAGTTATTTCGCGGTGTTGGGCTAAAAAAAGAAGGAGAAGAATTGCGGATGAATTGGAATGCGCTTCCGGGATTAACAGCCAGGGCAAAAGTTGGGTTGAAGCCGGGAATCAAGGATCCCAGCAAAAAGTATAACTTTATCGAAAAACTGTATCCAAAAGATACGGCAAAACCTGCCTTTAAAACAGGCTCTTTCTGATCGGCAGGTGATAAGGATGGAGTTAAGACCATACCAGAAAGAAGCAAAAGACGCGATCTTTGCGCAGTGGGACAACGGCACCAGGAAGACGCTCCTGGTGCTCCCTACAGGCTGCGGGAAAACGATCGTATTTGCAAAAGTAACAGAAGACTGTGTCCGGCGCGGAGATCGTGTATTGATCCTGGCGCATAGAGGAGAGCTTCTAGAGCAGGCAGCAGATAAGATCCATAAGGCAACCGGTCTGGGCTGTGCAGTAGAAAAAGCGGAAGAATCCTGCCAGGGGAGCTGGTTCCGGATCGTTGTTGGCTCTGTACAGACCATGATGAGTTAAGACCATACCAGAAAGAAGCAAAAGACGCGATCTTTGCGCAGTGGGACAACGGCACCAGGAAGACGCTCCTGGTGCTCCCTACAGGCTGCGGGAAAACGATCGTATTTGCAAAAGTAACAGAAGACTGTGTCCGGCGCGGAGATCGTGTATTGATCCTGGCGCATAGAGGAGAGCTTCTAGAGCAGGCAGCAGATAAGATCCATAAGGCAACCGGTCTGGGCTGTGCAGTAGAAAAAGCGGAAGAATCCTGCCAGGGGAGCTGGTTCCGGATCGTTGTTGGCTCTGTACAGACCATGATGAGAGAAAGCCGCCTGAGGCGGTTCCCGGAAGACTATTTCCATACCATCATTGTGGATGAGGCACATCACTGCATCTCAGACAGCTATCAGAAGGTTCTGAAACATTTCCCGGAGGCCAATGTCCTTGGTGTTACCGCAACTCCAGACCGGGGCGATATGCGTAACTTGGGATCTTATTTTGAAAGTCTTGCTTATGAGTATACACTGCCGAAAGCAATCAAGGAAGGCTATCTGTCACCGATCAAAGCCCTGACGATCCCTTTGAAGATTGATATGAGCGGCGTTGGTATACAGGCAGGAGACTTTAAAGCAGGGGAGATCGGGACGGCGCTGGACCCTTATCTGGAAGGCATTGCAGCAGAGATGGAAAAATACTGTCAGGACAAGAAAACAGTTGTATTTCTTCCGCTTGTGAAAACCAGCCAGAAATTTCGGGATATTTTAAATGCTCATGGATTCCAGGCTGCGGAAGTAAATGGAGAAAGTCAAGACAGAACAGAAATCTTAAAAGATTTTGAAGCGGGAAGTTATAACGTATTATGCAATTCCATGTTGCTGACAGAGGGCTGGGACTGCCCATCGGTTGACTGTATTGTGGTGCTGCGACCGACAAAAGTACGGAGTCTGTATTGCCAGATGGTGGGGAGAGGCACCCGGCTATATCCTGGAAAAGATCATTTATTGTTATTGGATTTTCTATGGCACACCGAACGCCATGAGTTGTGTCATCCGGCCAGTTTGATCTGCGAGAGCGAAGAAGTCGCACAGAGAATGACAGAGAATTTGGAGAAAGAGGCAGGATGTCCGGTGGATCTGGAAGAGGCGGAAGAGAAAGCTTCACAGGATGTAGTGGCGCAGCGGGAAGAAGCCCTGGCAAAACAGCTGGCAGAGATGAGAAGACGGAAAAAGAAACTGGTAGATCCACTGCAGTTTGAAATGTCAATCCAGGCAGAAGACCTTTCCGGATATGTCCCGTCCTTCGGGTGGGAAGCCGGGCCAGCTACAGAAAATCAAAAAAAGACACTGGAGAAGCTTGGAATCCTTCCAGATCAGATTGAAAATGCCGGAAAGGCAGCGAAATTACTGGATCGCTTGGATAAACGCCGTCAGGAAGGCCTGACCACGCCAAAGCAGATCCGATTCCTGGAAGGCAGGGGATTCCAGCATGTCGGAACCTGGCAGTTTGATACGGCACGGAAATTGATCGATCGGATCGCTGCAAATGGATGGAGGGTTCCGCCGGACATCGTCCCGCAAGAATATAAAGGAGCATAACAAATGGAACATAGAACAGATCTCCTGGAGATTTTAAATCATATAGATCCATCCGGACTTGACTATCAAGAATGGATCAATGTAGGGATGGCGCTCAAGCAAGAAGGTTACCCTGTCTCTGCCTGGGACAGTTGGAGCCAAAGAGATGCCGGCCGTTATCATCCTGGAGAATGCGAGCGGAAATGGAACAGTTTCTATGGAGCAGCTTCTCCGATTACTGGTGGTACCATCGTGCAGATGGCCATGGATCAGGGATGGGAGCCGGAAAGAGGGCGTGAACTGGATTGGGACGATACCATTTCAGGAGACAGTGATCATGTGGTCGTTGATAAAAACTGGATTGAGGAGAAAGAGGTTTTAGATCCTCAGCATTGGAATCCGGTCAGCGATCTGATCCGTTATTTAGAGACCTTATTTGAAGCCGGGGAAAATGTGGGTTATGTGACGCGCAGCTGGAAAAACGAGAAAGGTAAATATGTACCACAGGACAAAGGGAATTGGGACCGGACAGCCGGGCAGCTGATTGAGGCACTGTCTCATTGCAATGGCGATATTGGCTCTGTGCTTGGAGATTATGATCCAGAAGGCGGGGCCTGGATCCGGTTTAATCCTCTGGATGGAAAAGGTGTCCGAAATGAGAATGTAACGGATTATCGCTATGCCTTAGTGGAATCTGACGGTATGGAGATCGAGAAACAGAATGCGATCCTCCGGGAGCTGGAGTTGCCAATCGCCTGCCTGGTCCATAGTGGCAGAAAGAGCCTGCACGCCATTGTGAAGGTGGACGCTGCCGATTACCATGAATACCGAAAGCGCGTAGATTATCTGTATGCGATCTGTCAGAAAAACGGTATGCAGGTAGACACACAGAACCGGAATCCCTCCCGGTTATCCCGTATGCCCGGCGTCATGCGTGGAGAGCGCAAACAATTCCTGGTCGATACGAACATCGGAAAGGCTTCGTGGAACGAGTGGCAGGAATGGATCGAAGGGATCAATGATGATCTTCCGGATCCAGAGGGGCTGGAAAGCGTCTGGAATGATATGCCGGATCTGTCCCCCTGTCTGATTGACAACGTGCTGCGGAAAGGACATAAAATGCTGATTGCAGGTCCATCAAAAGCAGGGAAATCTTTTCTCCTGATCGAGCTGTGTATTGCGATTGCAGAAGGAAAGAAGTGGCTGCAGTGGCCTTGCGCACAGGGAAAAGTGTTATATGTCAATCTGGAGCTGGACCGCGCAAGCTGTCTGCACCGGTTTAAAGATGTGTATCAGGCGCTTTGGATCAGCCCGGATCATTTGCAAAATATTGATATCTGGAACCTGCGTGGAAAGTCGGTACCCATGGACAAGCTGGCGCCAAAGCTGATCCGAAGAGCCGCGAAAAAGAATTATGTAGCTGTTGTGATCGACCCGATTTATAAGGTAATTACCGGTGATGAGAACAGTGCTGACCAGATGGCAAACTTCTGCAATCAGTTTGATAAGGTATGTACAGAGTTGGGATGTGCGGTGATCTATTGTCACCATCACAGTAAAGGCAGCCAGGGGAGTAAAAAATCTATGGACCGGGCCAGCGGATCCGGTGTGTTTGCCAGAGACCCGGACGCCCTTTTGGATCTGATCGAACTAGAACTTCCGGAAGCGTTATTAAAGCAGGAGGAAAACAAAGCAGTCTGCGCGGCCTGCAAATGTTATCTGGATGCTCATTGGAGCTGGCAGGACGACTTGTCGCAGGATGATCTACTGAGCAGCACACAGATGCTGACATACTGCCAAGAGCATCTGGATAAATGGCAGATGAAAGCTTTAGAGAGACAAATAGAAGCTGCAAAAGACAGAGTAAGGGCAGAAACAGCATGGAGGATTGAAGGAACGTTAAGGGAGTTCCCGAAGTTCGACCCAGTCAATCTGTGGTTCGATTATCCGGCGCATCAGCTGGATGATGTGGGGAGCCTGAAAGACATACGGCTAAATGATGAAAAGCCGCAATGGAAAAAAGCAATCGAAAAAAGGAAGACACCTGCGCAGCGAAAATTAGAAAGAAGAAAAGCTTTGGAAAGAGCTTTGGAAGATAGCAATTTTGGTGACCCACCATCCCTTGCAGATATCGCAGAGTATCTTGGAATCTCAGAAAGATCAGCCAGAGACAGAGTAAAAGAACATGGAAACTACGAAATTGTAGATGGAGTCGTGAAGAAAAAAACAAGTTAATTTCCCCGCAGCAAAATAGACGCATTATGAAAACAACCTGTTTTTTGCTTCCCCGCAAAAATAGAGATACGTGAAAATAACATGTATTTTTCCCCGCAACAGTGTGGAAAATAACATGTATTTTTCCTTCCGCAAGAGTGCGGGGAAAACTTATATATACTACGTATATATAACCGGGTTTCCCCTCACGGGGTTACGGGGGTAGGAGAGGGACGGGCCTAAGGCTGCCCGGCCCCGTCTCCCTTCCCCCTCCCCGTAACATGGGGCAGATAAAAATAAAAAAAGTTTTAATGATTTAAAGAGGTGAAGTGAATGGAGTTTTTTATGGCAATGATTCCGCCGACTGTTACGCATCAGGAAAAGCAGGTGTGTGTGGTGAATGGCAAGCCAAAGTTTTATGAGCCGCAGGAGTTGAAGACCGCCCGGTCAAAACTGGAAGCACATTTGTCGCAGCATAAACCGGAGCAGAAGTATGCAGAGCCTGTTGAATTAGTTTCTACATGGTGTTTCCCGCGGGGAAAACACAAAGACGGAGAGTACCGGATCACAAAGCCAGACACAGACAACCTTCAGAAGCTTTTAAAAGATTGTATGACGGCAGTGGGATTTTGGAAAGATGATGCTCTGGTTTGTCGAGAGATCGTGGAAAAGTTCTGGGCAGAGATTCCAGGAATTTATATCCGGATTGAGGAACTGACATGATCCAGCTCAGACAAGAAGAAAGGGAGGCCCTTTGGAAGATATATCCGGAGATCCGAACTTTATTTGAAGAATATAACGCTATCCTGCTGGAAGATGATGAGGCATGGAAACATCTGGCAGAAAACTGTGATCGAGTAGAAGTAATGTATCATGGTTCAGATCTGATCAAGGTTATGCTGCTGGATCTGGTAAGGCAACTGGAGCAGATGGCAAGGAAGCGGAGAGGAATTGTATATGAGGCAGATAAAAATGGCATGGAGAGATTACAGCGATAGGGATGTGGCAAACCTGAAAAGACGGCAATGTGCAAAGTGTGATTACTATTCAATGGGCGACGCAGCGAATTTTATCAATCATGGAACCTGTGATTACATACTGATTCACAAACATAGCCGAGGATGCCCGCCGTATGAATGCGTAGAGCGGGGAATATTTAAACCGAGAGAAAAGCGGAGCCGGCGTGGGGCAATGCTGAGAATGTAAGGAGGATGTTATGAAAGTATTGACATCGATAAAGGCGATCCGGGCAAAAATGTCTGGACTGTTGTGTTGGACAGTTTATCGAGGTGAAAATGTGCACGTGCGAAACGTGTCCTTTGTATCCATACAGACTTGGACACAGACCAAAGAAGGATATTGATCCAGCTGAAGACAAAAAGTAGTGGGCTAGGGCGTGTGTTTAAGGCATAAAGCACTTAAGGCATAGAAATATATGCCTAATGAGATAAAAATGAAAAAAACCTCACGTAGCTATAGGTTTATTTGCAAGGAGGGGCATAAGAATGATCGAGATTATAAACAAGCCATACATCCAGGTCCAGCTAGACAGACTGAAGGAATACTGCCAACTATGCAAGTGGCAGGGGAGCAATACCTGTGGATATTGTGGATTGGGAACACGGGAGCCGGTGAGATGGGAAGAAAAGAAGGAGGACTAACATGCAGGAATTAGAGAAGATTCTGGAAGAGATAGAGCTGGAAAAGGAAAAATGCTTAGGCGTTGTAAAGGTAGAAATTGACCCTATGGAAATAGCGATACATAGGGAACAATACAAAGGCTTGAGAATGGCAGAAGATATTATCCGAAAACATATGGATGATGGTTGGATTTCAGTAGAGGAACGACTTCCAGAGGATAATATTGAGGTTTTAATCACATATGCTGATATGGAGGATGAAAAAGAAACAGGTATTGCTATAACAACATATGGCTATGCGACACTAGGCGGGAAAAAGCTGTATTTCAAAGAATGGAGAAGCCCATTCCTATATTTCAAAGGGAATTATAAAGTTATCGCTTGGCGTCCTCTGCCGGATCCATACCGCCCAGAAAGGAGCGAAAAGTAATGAGATACATGAAGCCACTTACACCAGAATTTAGAGAACAGATCAATGAAAGTATTAAATCACAAGAAATAGAGCTAGATTCTTGCCAAAATACTCCCTACGTAGTTGCCATAAGAGTTGGCCTGCAGGCGTTAGAAAATCTGATTAATGCATTACCTGATGGGTATCCGATCCCAATGAAAAGGAGCGGGGGAGAATGACAAATAGAGAAGCGTATGAAAGGGATTGTGAAGAATTAGAACAATACCGCAAGATCGGATCAGTGAAAGAGTGTCGGGTAGCGGTAGAGAAGCAGAAGCCAAAGGAGCTAGTGTATGAAAGCGACTCTGTATTTTCAAACGGATTTAGCCACTACCGAATAGGAAGGTGCCCTATGTGCGATAGGTACTATAACAGTAACGATGAAGTCAACTATTGTTCTAAATGCGGACAGGCTATTCAGTGGGATGAGAATTTGGAGGAAACGGAAAATGAGTGAGATTAAATTAAAGCCGTGTCCGTTTTGCGGTGGTGAGGCGGTAATTCATGTTGGAGAAGGCGTATGCGTTGTATGCAGAGAGTGCGGGTGCCGCACAATAAGCCTTGTAGATGGGAATTCGCAAGGAAAGCCGCATGGAGGCGCAATATACAGAGTGATAGATAAGTGGAACAGGAGGGCTGACAATGAGTGATGATTTAATTAGCCGGAAAGCGGTTATTAAAGCCGTAGATAGGCATACGATGGAAGACGGAACACTGGATGATGATATTTCTGTAATTCTGGAGGAAGTAGAGACAGCCTTTGACAAGGAAAAGGTGATTAAAGAATTAAAAGCAAATATGAGTTCAGTGCAAGGAATAAGCGGCCAAGCCGTAACATTTATGTTTTCAGATGGATATTATAACGGGACAAAAGATGCGATTGAAATTGTTGAGAAAGGCGGGATTGAATGAGAACATGCGGCGAATGTGAATATTACAAGGACGATTTTTGCGAACTCCTTGGAGTAGAAGTAGAAGTGGACGAAGAAGCGTGTGCGGACGTGGTAAGGGAGGGATATGAGAGTGAATCAGATTGAGCTGGACAAGCTGGTGGGGTTGACGCTGACAGAAGCGCTGCGAGAAATTCCAGATGATGAGATCGTACATATCGGTTCTGGGACAGGTTTTCTGTTTGTGGGAACAAAGGAGACTTTTACAAGAGATGAAGACGCAATCTGCCAGGATTGCATAAAAGCGGCAAGGAAGAATACACAGCTGTGCCTGAAGCAGATCCAGGAGCAGACAGAAAGGATCGGGAAGAAAAGGACGAAACTGGAAGACCTTCGGAAGATCGCGGGGGGGAAATCAGTGAATGTTGCAAGAAGCTGGGTGAATACACAGAAAATTTTATCCCACTTTCGCACAGAAATGTATTGGATGCTTACCCGAGACAGCTAAATGATGGGATTATCTTGCTGATTAGCGGGACTGAGAGCGGAAGGTACTGGGATAAAAAGGAATACGATAAAGAATGCAAATAAAAAATCTCTGTCCCTTGCGGCTGGCCACCATCTTGGACAGAGATACACCTCTTGTATCTAGTATATTGTATACAGGAGGGAATTGCAATGACTTTTGAAGAAGCATGCCAGATTTATTATATCAATAAAGAGATCAAGCATCTGCGGTTAGAAAAGGCAAGGCTGGAGGAAAGCCGTACCTACTATAAGCCCGTCATTCTGACAGATATGCCAAAAGGTGGAGGCGAGCATCGGAATGAAACAGACGATTACCTGGTGCAAAAGCAGGAACTGGAAGATATGTTAAATTATGCTCTGCGTAAATTGCAGTACGAGAGAGCAAAGATCGAGAAATTCTTGCAGGAGATCGAGGATCCGGAAATCCGGCTGATCGTGCGGCTGCGCTGTGTAAACAACATGAACTGGTCTGATATCGGAGAGGAATTACACATGGACCGGCGGACAGTGTCCAGAAAGTTTTATCATTTTTTTGATCTGCAGAAAGATGCCCACAATGCCCGTGTCAAATGTGATAAAGTGTAAAATGAAGAACGGAATAAACAAGTTGCCCACAATGCCCACTCCGATTGTGATAGACTGTAAACTGAAGAAAGAGACAAGGCAAATACGCTTTTTCTTTTACCCTTTCCTTTGAGCATCCAGAAATGATCTGGGTGCTCTTTTTGATCTCAGATAATTGACGGGCAGCGCACACAGCACCAGCAAAATAACAATGGATTTTGATTCATTTTACCAAGGTATTTTGTAGTTTCCTCTTTTCGGCGGTCACAATCGGTGGTCGCATATGGTGCTGGTGGGACTGCCATTGATGGAGTGATAAACAGTGATCTATAAACGGTGTGTCCGCTGCGGGAGGCGGATTCCATCTGGAACTACCTGTGGGTGCTACAGTAAGTACAAGGAGAAACGAATCTATGCGCCGGCCACTGGCTTGAAGCTTTTGTATCACACGACACAGTGGGAGAAGGTCAGAGCCTATGTGATGGCGCAGTTTGTTGGGATCGATCTGTATGCCTGGCATGCGCAGCATAGGATCGTGCCGGCCAGTACCGTACATCATATTGTACCGGCGAAAGAAGTAGGGGAGGCTGGCTTTTATGAGGTGGAGAACCTGCTGCCGGTCAGTGATGCCAGCCATAAAGAGATACACCGGGCATATCGAGAAAGCGAGCAGGCGAAGAAGGCAATGCAGGATGTGCTCTGGGAAGCAAAGCGAGCATGGAGGGAGCAGACGAGCACGGATGAGAACCACGGGGGTGGTCTGAAAGTTTTAGACGAGCCGTCTTGACCACATATGCCTCCATTTCTTCCGCAAAATTCTCAAAACGTCAGGAGGTGGCATTTTGGCCAGACCAAGAAAGCCGGTCGAGATGCAGACCCGGCATAATAAAGTGATTGATTACCAAAAAAGAAAGCAGGAAGAAGCTGCAGTGACAGTGGCAGCGGACCAACTGGAAAAGCCGCCGAGATGGTTGGTGGATACAGTGGCGAAAAAGGAATGGAAGCGGTTGGTGAAAGAACTGCGAAGCATCCAGATCATTGGAAATCTGGATCTGAACAATCTGGGAGCTTACTGCAATGCGTATTCCAATTACCGGAAGGCAACAGAAGAAATGAAAGATGCTCCGTTTACCGTGGAGAAGCATACAAAGTATGGAGTACAGATGGTGCCAAATCCCTTGATTGGAATTCAGGCGAAATATCTGGATGAGATGCGCCAGTATGCATCTCTTTGCGGATTGACGATAGATAGCCGGCTGAAGGCTGGAACTGCAAAGGTGGAAAAACAGGATGATAAGATTCGAAAAACGTTTGGAGCGATCCTATGACATTACTGGATGAAATTGTAACTTACGCAAAAGACTGTATCTCCGGAAAAGAGATCAGTTGTCAAAAACATAAATGGGCCTGCCAGCGGCTGCTGCGGGATATAGAGCGGATGGATGATGTCCGCTTCCCTTATGTCTGGAATGAGCAGCAGGCACAGAATATTGTGGAGTGGTTTTCTCTTCTGCGGCATTCCAAAGGCGTTTTGGCCGGACAGCCGATTATTCTTACACCATGGCAAAAATTCAGGTTATGCCAGCTTTATGGATGGGTGGATAGAAATACCGGAAGACGGAGATTTAAAAAGAGTTTTACAGAGGTAGCCCGGAAGAATGCGAAGTCGCAGGAAGAGGCTGGCGTAGCTCTGTATGAGATTGCTGTTACATCTACCAAAAATCAAGAGGTATACGAAGGTTACACAGCCGGGACCAAGAGAGAACAGTCCAGTATTGTTTTTAATGAGGCTGGGCTGATGCTGCGGGGATCTCCGCTGCAGGTGGCTTTCCGGGTGACGAGAGACAGTATTACACATTCTTTTTCCGGAAGTACATTAAAGCCGCTGTCAAAGGAAGACGGAAAGAGCGGAGATGGAACGAATCCTGCTATTTTAATTCTTGACGAATACCATCAGCACAAGACAACAGAATTTTATGACCTTGGTTTAGGGGCAAATACAAAAGAGCCTCTTCTGATGATCATTACGACAGCCGGAATGGATTTGACACTTCCGTGTTATGTGACGGAATACAATTACTGCAACAAGGTACTGGATCCGAATACGGATGTCGAAAATGATGAGTATCTGATCGACATCTGCGAGATGGATCCGGAGGATTATGAGGATATCTCAAGGCTTGAGAAGGAAGAACTGTGGAAAAAAGCAAACCCGATCCGGATGACCTATCCGGAAGGAATCGACAAGATACGCGGAGAGTATAAGATTGCGAAAGAGCAGCCGGAGCACATGACGGCGTTCCTGACCAAGTGCCTGAATATCTGGGTACAGGCCAAGGAAAATGGCTACATGGATATGGCAAAATGGAAAGCCTGCGAGGCAGAAGGGCTGCCGATTGATATTGACGGGCAGCCGGTGTATGTGGGTTTTGATATGTCTGCCAAAACCGACCTTACCTCTGTGGCCTTTGTGATCCCATACCAGTCCGGCAAATATGACGGGAACGGGAAAGAGATCATTAAATATCTGCTCTGGACGCACAGCTTTATTCCAACCCGCGAGAAGCTGCAGGAGCATATCTTAAAGGATAAAGCACCCTATGACTACTGGGAACGGGCCGGATACCTGACGGTGACAGATACCCCGATCGTAGATCAGGGCGCGGTAATGCGTTATGTGCTGGAGGAGTGTAAGAAATATGACCTGAAGATCCAGTGCCTTTGCTTTGATCCTGCCAATGCCAGCAAGCTGATGATGGACCTCTCCAATGAAGGCTATACCGTGGAGGAAGTCTTCCAGAGCCACCGGCACCTGAACGAAACCACCCAGGGATTCCGGGAGCAGGTTTTCTGTGGGAACATTGTTTACCTGCATAACCCGCTGTTAAATTACGCCATGAGCAATGCCGTGATCCGGCAGAATAACGGCCTGATCAAGATTGATAAGGATGCTACCACGAAGCGGATCGACCCGGTGGATGCAACCCTGTGCGCGTTTAAGCTGGCTATGTACCATGAGTTTGGGGACAGTTACAGCGAATACTTAGATAAGTTTATGGAGGAACTGCTGAATGGGAATGATGAATAAGATAAAAGAAGCCTGGAATATATTGACCAGGCCAGCGGTTTCCCTGGATGAAGAGGAACTGTTGAAATGGCTGGGGATTGATGGGGCGAGAAACCGGCAGGCGATCAATGAGGCGACTTATTACACCTGTATGAAACTGCTTTCCGAAACGATGGGGAAGCTGCCCCTGAAATTCTACCAGCAGACAGACCAGGGGAAGATCCGGGCCGAGCCGAACCAGGCGGCGAGGTTATTGTCTTACCGGCCGAATAGTATCATGACACCGGCAACCTTCTGGGCAACAATGGAATTTAACTGTGAGCACCACGGGAATTCTTTTGCCTGGATCCGGACACGTCTTGACAAGCCTGGACGGTATGGCGGGAAATACCAGATCCTGGATTTTTGGCCCATGCAGTCCGAATGTGTCCAGATCCTGATGGATGACGCCGGGATTTTTGGCGGAGAAGGCAAACTGTATTACCAGTATTCCGATCCCCGGACCGGAAGGCTGTGGTTTTACCAGCAGGAAAGCGTCCTGCATTTCAAGACCTGGTTTTCTACCGGCGGGATGGTTGGGAAGAGCGTCCGGGAGGTCTTAAAAGACACGGTGGACGGCGCGGCGGAAGCGCAGAGTTACCAGAACGGCCTTTACCAGCAGAACCTGACGGCAAACATGGTACTACAGTACACGGGAGACCTGGACAAAAAACGCCGGGACGCACTGATCTCGGAATACGCGAAAATGATGACTGGCCCGAAAAACATTGGCAAGGTGGTACCGGTCCCGATCGGGATGACGCTGCAGCCGCTGAACATCAAGCTGACAGATGCCCAGTTTTTTGAGCTGAAAAAATACACTGCCCTGCAGATCGCAGCGGCCTTTGGCATCAAGCCGAACCAGTTAAATGATTATGAGAAGTCCAGCTATGCGAACTCCGAAACGCAGCAGCTGGCTTTTTTGGTAGACACGATGTCTTACCGGCTGGCGCAGTATGAGCAGGAGTTGAATTATAAATGCCTGACCCCAAAAGAAATGGAAGCCGGGTACTTTTTTAAATTCAACGAAAAAGCGATCCTGCGGACAAACGCGCAGACGCAAATGAATACCCTGGTATCCGCGGTAACAAATGGGCTCTACACGGTGAATGAGGCGAGGTCATATCTTGACCTGCCGAATGTGCCGGGAGGCGATGTCAACATGGTAAACGGAACCTACCAGCCGATCACACAGGTGGGGGCAGCATACGGTGTCAATCAAGGAGGTGAAGGAGATGGAGATTGATGTAAGAGGCGACATTATCAGCAATGATGACAAGTGGATCTATGACTGGCTGGAATGGGATTCCACCTGCCCTGCGGATATCCGGCAGGCACTGGCAGACAAGCCGGAAGGGGAAAGGCTGACCGTCCTGATCAACTCCGGAGGCGGCAATGTCCTGGCAGGTCAGGAAATCTACTCTTTGCTCTATGGAAGAGACGATGTGGACATCCAGATCCAGTCCCTGGCCGGCAGCGCGGCGAGTGTGATCGCAATGGCGAACACCTGCTCGATCAGCCCGGTGGCAATGATCATGATCCACAACGTGTCCATGTCCGGGGCATCCGGGGACTACCACGACATGCAGAAAAATGTGGAAATCCTGAAGCAGATGAACGCGGCGCTGGCAACTGCCTACGCCGCAAAGACCGGGATGAGCCAGGAAGAGATCCTGCGTCTGATGGACCGGGAGACATGGATCACGGCCAACCAGGCAGTGGAGATGGGATTTGTGGATGAGATCCTGCAGGACGCTATGCCACAATATACGAACCAGATTTGCGGGATGCGGCTGACAGATGAAATCCGGCAGAAAGTGATCGCGGAAAAAGAAGCCAGAGACGCGGAAGAAACGGAAAAAAAGGAACTTTTAAACGACCTGTATCTTTATGGAGTATAGGTCATTTTTTATGGAGGTAGATATGAATAAAGAACTTTTAGCTCTATTGGAGCAGATCGAAGACAAGAAGGCGCAGGTAAAAGCTTTCGTGGATGAAAGAAAAATGGACGAGGCAAGAGCCGCGAAAGAGGAACTGAAAAACCTGCAGGAACAGTTTGACCTGTTAAAAGACGTCCTGGATCCGGAAGGAACCGGCGTTGTCCCTGTACCTAATAACGTAAACACAGTGGCGGCGGCGACACAAGGGGAGGATTCGACAAAGGAGTTTGCCAATGCTGCCAGGAATGGGTTTAAGAATGCCACTATGGTAGAAGGAACCCCGGCAGACGGCGGCTATACGGTGCCGGAAGACATCCAGACACGGATCAATGAGTACCGGGACGCAAAAGTATCCCTGCTCCAGTTTGTGGATGTAGAAAAGGTCACAACCAACAAAGGGCAGAGGACTTTTAAAAAGCGCGCCCAGCAGACTGGTTTTACCAAAGTTGCGGAAGGCGGAAAGATCGGGGCCGGTACCACACCGCAGTTTGAGCGAATTTCCTATGAGATCGAAAAATATGCGGGGTATTTTGCTGTGACCAATGAACTGTTAGCAGACAGCGATGCCAATATTGTAAACGTCCTGACCAGATGGATCGGCGATGAATCCCGTGTAACCAGGAATAAGATCATCTTGGAAGTATTAAAAACGAAGGACAAAACGGCGATCGCATCCCTGGATGATATCAAAAAGGCTTTGAACGTTACCCTGGGACAGGCGTTTAAGCCGACTTCCCGGATCATCACAAACGATGATGGCCTGCAGTGGCTGGATACCCTGAAAAATGAGAAAGGGGAATATCTCCTGCAGCCAGATTCGGCAAACCCGATGGCTATGCGGCTGTGCGCCGGGGCGACTACTGTGCCGGTTACGGTTGTTCCCAATGCCGACCTGCCGACAGAGACCAATAAGATCCCGGTGATCATTGGGGATCCCAAAGAAGCAGTCAAGTTCTTTGACCGGAACCAGATGTCTATCATGGCATCGAATATTGCTGCGATTGGTGACCTGAATGCATTTGAGGAAGACCTGACACTCTGGAGGGCGATCGAGCGAGAAGATTGCGTGATGAAAGATGCGCAGGCGATTGTTTACGGCGAACTGACCGTGGGGGAATGACACCCGCTGGGAATAGCCTCGTTGGCAGCGGGAAAGTCGGAGAGGCAACTGTTGGAACGGAAAACAAGGTGAGAAGAAGCAGGAGGAAAACGTCATGAGTTATACACCAACAACATGGAGCACTGGTGATGTGATCACCGCGGAGAAACTGAATAAGCTTGAGCAGGGCGTCCAGAATGAACAGGTTGGCCCGCAGGGGCCGAAGGGCGATAAGGGCGATACCGGGGCGCAGGGGCCCAAAGGGGATACTGGGGAGACAGGCCCGCAGGGGCCTGCGGGCACAGGCTTGACTGGAAGTGCTACAGCAGTTGAAGCGATTGCGACACCGGAGTCTGCGGATGCGCCCACCATTGCCAATAAGGTTAATGAGGTCATTGCGCAGTTAAAGGCGAGGGGCGTGGTTTCTTGAGCTTGGAACTGGTAAAAAAATACCTGCGAATTGATGAAGATGCAGACGATGATGTACTCCAGATCATGATGGATGCGGCGAAGCAGTATATTATCGATGCGGTGGGGAAATATGATCCAGAGAATTTCAAAGCACAGCTCCTTTATTTAGCCATTGTGCAGGATCTGTATGAAAACCGGGTGCTAAATGTCCGGGAAGCAGATAAACAGAGGATGGCTTATACATTCGGATCTATTGTCCTGCAGCTGCAGTGTGACGAAATGGGAGGGGATGCGGATGCCGGTTGATATCGGAAAACTGAATAAGCGCATTACCTTCCAAAAATATGTGGATGCCAAAGATGAGATCGGGCAGGACTGCAAGCGGTATGAGGACTATAAAACGGTCTGGGCTACCGTTAAGCCGACAAAGGCCACGGAAGCGAATTTTATCGGGAAATTGAAACCGGAAGTCACACACCGGATCTATGTGCGGTACCGGGATGACATTACGGCGGATATGCGGGTCGTATACCATGGGCGGCTGTTGTATTTGGCAGGGCCGCCCATTGATGTGGATGAACGACATGAACTGCTGGAGATTCAGGCGGAGGAACGATATGAGTAGTGGAAGTTTTTCTTTTGAAATAGATGAAGCCGATATGAAGGAGTTGAATCAGGCGTTAGAAAAACTTTTCAAAAGATTCCCGTATACAGCTGAACAGGTATTAAAAGATGAAGCGAAAGCAGTGCGCGGATTAATTCGTGACAATGTGGATGCTGTAACAGAGGGGCACGGAAAGAAACCTGGAACTCTGAAGAGAGGATTTTCAGTCGGAAAAGTTTATCATCAAAAAGGGAAAATCACAGTCGCTGTTACTGCAAGAGCACCGCATTATCATCTGGTGGAAGAAGGGCATGAAGTATACAGCCACGGAGATTATACAGGAAAAGAATCTCCGGGTAAGAAAATTGTTGCGCAGGTTATGGCGAAAAGATCAGATCATTCTGAGGAAATCGCGGAACGTGTATTAAAAAATATCCTGGAGGAGGCCGGATTGGATTGACGTACAAAGAAATCAAGGCAGCTATCGTAGAAAAGCTGCGGGAAATCGAACCAGATATCCCGATCTACGGGACAGATATCACAGAGGGATACAAAACCCCCTGTTTTTTTGTATCGATCAACGTGAATCTGACAGAAGGCGGATACAACGTAAAGGAAAAAACATTGTATGCGGAGATCCTGAAGGTACAGCCTGTGGCGGATGAAATAGACGCGTTGGAGTTTTTTCAGAAGATCGAAGACGCCTTCTATCCCAAGCTGCAGGTGGGCGACCGTTTCCTGACGACTTCCGATTTCTCTCATGATTTTGAGGGAGATCACCGAAATGTGCCCTATGTCGAGTTCCAGTCTGATTTTTACGATGCCGTACCTCATAAGACAGATGCAAAGACCTTACAGGAAGTAAGGCTGAAGGAGGAAATATAAGTGGGATTACCGAATATTACCATTCATTTTGTGGAAAAAGCCCGGGAAGTTTCCAAGCGGGCAGAAAGAGGGATTGTTGGCATGATCGTCAAGGAAGCGTCCGTGCCAGAGACAAATCCGATCACGGTCTATAAGGAAAAAGACATTCCAGGGACACTTTCCGCGGCAAACAAAGAGCAGGTCAAGCTGGCCCTCCTGGGGAATGTCAATGCACCGCTGCGGGTGGTGGTGTATGTGCTTGCCAGCGCTGCGGAGGATTATGCCGCTGCCTTGTCCTATTTCAGCACGCACAAAGTCACTTATCTCTGTGCGCCAACTGCGGAAACAGACGGGCAGGCTTCGGCGGTTGCAGACTGGGTAAAAGAGCAGAGGGCCGCACGAAATAAGATCAAGGCGGTACTGCCCAATACAGAAGCAGACACCGAAGGCGTGATCAATTACACGACTGGTACTGTGACAGTCGCGACCGGCAGCACAGGCCTGTTAAAGGTTGGGGATGCCAAAGTGGGAGATACGCTCACAGCAGACAGCGAGATGAAGTATCTGACAGAGGGGTTCTGCTCCCGTGTGGCAGGGCTTCTGGCCGGTACCCCGATCGAGCAGGCGAGTACCTTTTCTGTGCTTTCGGAAGCAGTTGATTCTTCGGACGTAGATCGGGCGAGCATCGAGAAGCGGATCGACCAGGGAGAATTTATCATCTTCAATGACGGAGAAAAAGTAAAAGTAGCCAGAGGCGTAAATTCTTTGACCACCGTCCCGGACGGAAAATCGGATGCCTGGAAAAAGATTAAGGTCGTAGAAGCAATGGATATGATTTATGACGACCTGGTGAAGCTGGTGGAGGACTATTATATCGGCAAATATCCAAACACCTATGACAATAAATGCCTGGTGCTCTCTGCAATCATGGACTACTTTAACGAGCTTGTCCTGGAAGGTGTCTTAAGCACCGCATCCGTGGCAATCGATACAGAAGCGGTAAAAGACTATCTGGAAGAGCAGGGGGATCATCCGGAGAGCATGACAGACGAAGAACTGAAAAAAGCAGACACGGATGACAAGCTGTTTTTAACAGCAGAGATCAGCATCCTGGATGCTATTGAAGAAGTTACCTTAAATATCGCAGTATAAGGAGGGATTAGATGCAGAACTATACAGCTGACAGAGTCATCTCCGGTACCTGGGGAGAGGTATGGGTAGATAATGATTACCTAGCAGAAGCCAAAGGTGTGGAGGCTACCGTTTCCCTTTCTACGGAAGCGGTACCGATGTGCCGGAAGCTGATGCAGGGATACAAAGTAACAGGGATCGAATGTTCAGGGACGCTGACCTTAGATAAGGTATCGTCCTATTTTTTGACCAAAATGTCAGACAGTATCAAAGCAGGGAAGCCGTTCCGGGCCAATATCATCACAAAACTGGATGATCCGGATGCGTTTGGCGCTGAGCGTGTGAAGCTGGTGGACTGCGTGTTTACGGAACTGTCTCTGGCAAACTGGGAGCGGGCTTCCCTTGGAGAAGAGTCGATCCCGTTTTCTTTTTCGGATTGGGAAGTCTTAGATTCCATCAGCGCATAAGGAGGAACATATGAATTTAGTAGAGCAGTTATTAAAAGCGGACAAGACGACACTGGAGCTGGAAACAGGTGTTTTCTATTCAAAACGGCTGCAGAAGTTTTTAAATGCCAAAGAAGCGGTACCGGTAAGTATCCGGCAGATCCCAGCCAGGAAGCAGGGGGATATTTCCAGCATGGCCTTTGACAAGAAGGGAAATAAAGATGCCTCCAGGCTGTACGATGCATATCTGATGTTCTGCGTGCAGGGCATCACCGACCCAAATCTGAAGGACGAAAGTCTACTGAAGAAATTCGGCGCGGCAACCCCAAAAGATCTGGCAGAAAAGCTGTTTGATGATGAGGTGGTAGATCTGGCCAATGCGATCACAAATCTCGGAGATGACAGTACGGAGGACGATGTAAAAAACTGATCTATTCGGATGGCGATACCAACACCGCATATCTTTTGTTCCGGGAGAAAGGGTGGAAGCCGTCCGAATATTACGATATGGGCCCAGGGGAACGTTTGGTAACCCGGGCCTTTTTGCATCAGGAAATCGATGAGATCAAGAAAGCAAGGAAGGAGGCAGAGCGGAAATGGCGAAAACGGTAGCAGCGGTCATAAAGCTGGTGGATGAATTTACCAATCCATCTAAAAAGATTGTCAGCCAGGTAAAAAATGTAGAACGCAGATTCGATAAGTTTGCCGGAAAAGTCGGCAAGTTTGGAAAAACCGTAGAAAAGTACGGGCAGACCATGACTGCAAAATTTACCGCTCCGCTTCTTGCTGCAGGGACAGCAGCCGTTAAGTTTTCTTCCGATTCAGAAACAGCTACACAAAATTTTCTGAGCGCTACCGGGATCATGGGAGATGCGGTGGAAGATGGCGTGACCAATGCCGAAAAGTATCGGGATATGATGGAGGACATCTTCAAGGGGAATTATTATGAATCCATTGAAGATGTGGCAGATGCAATGGGCAAAGTCAAGCAGAACATGGATTATCTGGATGATTCGGCCCTGCAGCGGGTGACAGAGTATGCCAATGTCATGGCGGATACTTTTGGAGTGGATGTGGCGGAAAGTACCCGTGCGGCAGATTCCCTGATCCAGCATTTCGGTGTATCAGCACGGGAAGCCTTTAACCTGATGAGTCAGGGCGCACAGCAGGGCCTGGATTTTTCCGGTGAATTATACGATAACATCGATGAGTACTCCGTACAGTTCCAAAAGCTGGGACTGAGTGCGGAAGATATGTTTAATATTTTCTCTGCCGGGGCCGAAAATGGAGCTTTTAATCTGGACAAGATCGGTGACGCGGTCAAGGAGTTTTCTATCCGTGCTGTAGACGGTTCCGACACCACAAGGGCTGGTTTTGAGGCCTTGGGACTGGATGCAGATACAATGGCTGCGAAATTTGCAGCAGGTGGAGACTCCGCCAGGGATGCGTTCCAACAAGTAATTTCCGGACTGGCTGAAATGGATGATCCACTTGCCCAGAATGCAGCGGGAGTGAATCTTTTCGGCACTATGTGGGAAGACCTTGGAGCGGATGTCGTGACATCTCTTGCGCAGATGGAGGGCCCCATTGATAAGACGAACGAGTCGATGGAGCAGCTGATGGCTACAAAGTCAGATAACCTGAAGAATAAGATTGCAGAATTTGGCCGTACTTTACAGGTAGATGTGCTGGCGCCGATTGGGGATAAGCTTGTCCCTTATGTGGAAATGGGAATTGATAAACTGAAGGAATTCTCCAAGTGGTGGGGTAACTTAAGTGATGATCAACAGGATATGGCGATCAAGATTGCTGCTGTGGTGACGGCGGCCGGCCCTTTTTTAACCATTGGCGGAAAGATCATCCAGACTTTTACTGGACCGATCAAATTGATGGGACAGTTTGCTGGCGGGATCAAAAAATTCAGCCTGGCAGCAAAGGAAGCCGGTGGGGTTGGAAAAGTACTCTCCAGTGGCTTTGGAAAGATCGGCGGGGTAGCAAAGACCATCGCAACCGGTTTCCTGGCAATCCCGGGACCGGTGAAGATTGCGATCGGAGTGATTGCGGGAATCGCGGCTGTTGCAGTCCTAATCTATAAGAATTGGGACAAGATCAAAGACCTGTTCGGGAAAGTAGCCGGAAAGATCGGTGAACTGAAAGATGCTGCCGTAGAGAAGTTTGCGGTCTTTAAAGACGCTGCAGGAGAGGCTTTTGAAAATGCCAAGAATAAAGTAATCGGATTCCGGGATGCAGCAGCTGAAAAAATCACAGATTTTGGCAATAAGCTGTTGGAGATCAAAGACGGCGCTGTACAGATGTTCCAAACAGGCGTGCAAACGGCGTTTGATAAAATCGAATCAATTTTCCCGGGATTTTCAGAGAGCATCCGGGGCGTGACTGATGGGATCAAAATGACTTTTAGTGGGATTGTGGATTTTGTGACGGGAGTTTTCACAGGAAACTGGGAAAAGGCCTGGGATGGCGTTGTAAGGGCGTTTGGCGGGATCTGGGATACGTTATCCAGCTGGGTAAAGGCTCCGCTCAATGCCGTGATTGACTTAATCAATAAAGCGATTGGGGCTATGAATAAATTTTCTGTTACCATTCCGGGAACAGACACCAAGATCGGGTTCAATATTCCCAAAATCCCGAATCTGTATACTGGGACCAATAATTGGCCGGGTGGAGTTGCTGCCATCAATGAACCCAAATACGGTGGCGAGATCGTGGACCTGCCGCAGGGTTCCCGGGTATATCCCCATGACCAGTCGGTGGAAATGGCCCGTGCAGAAGGCAGCAGAACTGTTACCATCACGATCCCGAAACTGGCCGACCAGATCATTGTCCGGTCGGAGGCAGATATTGACAAGATCGCGGATGCCCTGGCAAGACGCTTAGAGCGGACCGCTTACAACATGGCATAAGGAGGTGGGGAGAATGGCGAAACAAATGGAGATCTGGCTGGAAGCAGCCGGGGAGAAGCTGCAGCTCCCCATCGTGCCGGAGACCGTGGAGGTATCGTTTGAGACCGGGAACAGCACCCAGAAGATCCAGACCTACGGCGATGTCTTTATCTTTGGGAAACGCGGCTGCCGGACGATCACGCTGGATACCTGGTGGCCGGACCCGGACAACGAGTATGGGTTCCTGGCCTGCCAACCGGCCTTAAAGCCCTATAAGTTTGTGACCAAGATCAATTCGTGGAAATATGAGATCATCAAGGTCACGCTGACCGGCACCAACATCCGGGGCCTGAAGTTTGGCCTGATGAGTTTTACCGCAGGGGAAACGGATGCCTCAGGGGACCTGAAATACACCATGTCCCTGACCGAATACCGGATGCCCACCTTTACCAGGACGGAAAAGACAATCCCTAAGACCTATGTGGTGAAAGAGGGGGACAATCTTTTGACTATCGCGAAGAAACTGACCGGGAAGGAAGACAACTGGGGCGCGATCTTTAATGACAACAAAGCGATCATCACCACAGAAGGGTTAAAACGGGGAGAGACCAGGAGTGATGCATGGACCCATGTTTACCCGGGAATGGAGCTGGTGATTAATCTATGACAGAGGATAAGATGACGATTTTCTGGGAGGGGGAACCGATCACACGGTTTATCCTCTCTTTTACGTGGAGCGGGACCGACACCCAGGCTTCCCGCTCTTTGGATTTTTCCGTGATCCAGTCAGATTATGACCCTTACGCGGACAACCTGGATATCAAGCTGGGAGACCGGCTGACTTTATACCGGGGAGAAGAGATGCTCTTTTATGGCCGGATCACCTCAAAGGACGGAACGACCGGCAGCGGGAATATCCATTACATTGCCCAGGATTACATGAATTTCCTTCTCCGCAGCACTGGGACCTATGAGTTTTATAACAAAACGGCAGAGCAGATCACAAAGCTGGTCTGTGCGGATGCCAACGTGGACACCGAAGACGTGATCCGGACAGGGATTGCCATTGATGACCTGTATTTTTCCAATCGGCCCTTTTACGAGATCATTCTGGCTGCCTATACCAAAGCGGCTGCAAAGAACGGGAAGAAATACATGCCCACGATGGTGGGACGGAAATTTTCTATGATCGAGAAGGGAAAGAAGATCAAAGACTTTTACATCAATGAATCCGAACGGATCATCGATGCCTCCTTTTCAGAGAGCACCCAGAACATGGTCAATCAGGTGAAGGTCTATGATTCCATGGGCCGGCAAATCGGCGAAGCGAAAAATGACACCTGGGTGAAAGAACACGGAGTTTACCAGAGCGGAATCACGGTGGACGAAGGATCCTGGAAATCGGAAGCAGAAAACACGTTGCAGGGCGTGGAGAAAACAGCCAGCCTGACCTGCCTGGGAGATGTGCGGTGCTTATCCGGCTGGGCCGTGGGAGTCAAAGACACGATCTCCGGCATTACCGGAAAATACTGGATCCAGTCAGACTCACACACCTGGGATGAGAATGGGAATTACACCATGACTTTGGAACTGGCCTTTAAAAATGTGATGGAGACTTTTGAACCGGATGAAAAACCACAGGAGCAGACCGAACTGACAGCAATTTCTGCTTCCAGCTCCGGAAAAATCCTGAATGGCCAGAAAGTACGGGCGAAGTTTACCGCCTACTATCCGGCCAACAATGCAATGGAGGGCGGTTTTTACGATGCCTATGGTGTTTTATTGTCGGATTGGACAGCCCAGGGCGTCAAGGTGATCGCGGCGCCGCCATCAATTGCAAAAGACACTATGATCCAGGTACTGGAGACCGGTACGGACAAAGACGGCACCGAGTGGCGGGTCCGGGACCGGGGCGGCGCGATCCAGATCGAGGCCGGGAATGTTTATCACTTTGACCTCTTGATGAGCTCGGCAGCGGAGTGCAACAACTGGGGCGTCAAGATGGGGTATGCCATTATCGGCAATGGGACGGGCTATCAGTCCACGGGATCTGTGGCATCCGGCAGCAAGGCGGAAGCAGCTACTGCCCAGATGGAAGCCTGGGCCAATGACAACAGTCACGGTTACAGCCAGGCCAACCGCTGGGGGCCGGATTATGACTGTTCTTCGGCGGTGATCCAGGCATATGAAAATGCAGGAGTGCTGGTCAAGAGCCGGGGCGCCACCTATACGGGCAACATGTATTCTGTTTTCTTGGCCTGCGGCTTTCAGGATGTGACGGCATCCTGCAATCTGGGAAACGGCAGCGGAATGAAGCGGGGCGATGTCCTATTAAACCATGTCCACCATACGGCGATGTATTGTGGGAATGGTCAGATGGTGCATGCCAGAGGAGCATCCCTTGGCAGCTCTGCCCAGGGGGACTGGGTGACCGGCAATGAGTTTGCCATTACCGGGTATAGTAACTATCCCTGGAACTGTGTGTTGCGTTACAACGGATAGGAGGAGCTTTATGAATAGTTATGAGAGGCTGGTTACCCTGTTAAGGAATCAGGGGGCCTACAAGAATGATATGCCGCCGGGGATCGGAACCTACAAAGACGGCAAGGTAGAATTTCAGGGGCACAAGTTGGAGAAACGATCCTTGCTGGTGTCCGCCCACCTGATCTTTGACGACACCCGGTATTGGACGTACCGGGAAAACAATAAGGAAGCTGCCTTATATCTGGATGAAAGAGACATCATCAAGGAAGGAGACCTGCTGGCGATGTTTTATGACAAGGGGAAGAACAAATTTGTGATCCTGGCGAAGGTGGTGAGCCCATGAGTTTGTTTCCTTTCGAAGAGTTACAAGAAGCCACACCGGTGGAAGAAATCCCATCTATCCCAAAAGAATATGGCCTGAACTTTGAGACCGGCCAGCTGGATGGGCGGATCGTGACGGGAATTGAAGCGATTAAGGTATGGATCTGGCTGGCATTGCAAACGGTTCGGTATCGCTATTATATTTACAGCTGGGATTATGGAGCAGAGTATGAAGAACTGATCGGCAAGAGTTATTCCCAGGCTTATACGGAGGCAGAGGTGGAAACCATGACGGAAGAAGCACTGCTGGTCAATCCCTATATCCTTGGTGTGGATGATTTTACAGTGGAATACGAAGAAGGAGGGAGACTGGTGGTGCATTTTACGGTCAACACGAGGTTCGGGGAGGTGAATGCAAATGTTCGAGCAGATGACCTACGATTACATTATGAATGAGATGATGGAAGAGGCGCCGAACGGGATCGATACCTCGGAGGGAAGTTTGTTTTTTAACGCCTGCGCCAAACAAGCAGTCCGGCTGGAAGAAGCCTATCTGGCCCTGGATCAGATCGCCAATGACATGTTCCCGGACACCGCTGACCTTCCGGCCCTGATCCGGATCGGCAATGACCGGGGTGTGTACATCCAGTACGCCACCTTTGCGGAGTTTACCGCACAGTTTAATGTGGCGGTACCAGAGGGGACTCGTTTTAATTCCGGGGACTACAACTATACGGTACTGGACGCGGTAAATGAGGAAGAACATACCTATACAGTGGTATGCGACACGCCAGGGAAAGCGCCCAACACGTACCTGCCGGATCTGGTGCCGATCGACTACGTGGAAGGGTTTGAATCCGGGAAGATCCTGGAATGCGCCAAAGAAGGAACGGACATGGAAGATACCGCTACTTACCGCGGAAGAGTGCTGGCATCCATGCTAAACCAGGGATCCGGAGGCAACCGGGAGTATTATATAAGCCGGATGAAGCAGCAGCCCGGCGTGGGCGGAGTAAAGCTGACCCGTGTCAAGACGCCGCAGGATATCATCAACCTGACACTGATCACATCGGACTGGGACGCGCCGGACGAAGCTTTTTTGGAGCAGATGCAGACCTACGTGGACCCGGTGGTCAATTCCGGGGAGGGCTACGGCATTGCACCCATCGGGCACCGGGTGACGGTGCTGCCGGTGGAAGAGACGACAGTCAACATCTCCACGGATATCACCTATGAAGAGGGCGTGGAGTACGCGGACGTACAGACGCAGATCGAGGCAGCCATTGAAGCCTATCTGTTATCCCTCCGCCAAACGTGGGAAGAGGAAAACAGCCTGGTGGTGCGGATCGTGCAGATCGAAGCGGCACTGGTGCAGATTTCCGGGATCCTGGATGTGGCCGGAACGAAGATCAATGAGGCGGAGAGCAACCTGATCCTGTACGGGACGATTCCGGTGCTGGGGGTGATCACATGTACATAAAGGTGACTTATCCGCCTCATATCTGGGCGATTGATGCGGTACGGAAGACCGTGGAGACCGGGGACATCGTGGGAGAGACTTTGGAGGGCCATGTATCGGAGGTACGGGATAACATTACCATCCTGACCTCACAGGAGAGCGGGATTGCCAGAAGAGAGGAAATCCTTGGCATTATTCCAAAGGAAACGGATTCTTTGGAAGACCGGCGGGTACGGGTACACCTGCGGTGGTACAACATGGAGATGTACACCGAAAAGAGTCTCCGGGAAAAACTGGACGGAGCCCTTGGGGCGGACAATTACGAGCTGGCCATCGACCTGGAAGGGAAGCTGGTGGAACTGAAGGTATCGGCAGCCAGCACCAGCGTTTACAACAGCGTGAAGCAGCTCTTAGAGGACGTGGTGCCGCTGGATTACCTGATCAGCGTATTTATGTATAGTTCCACCCAAAGCGACCTTTTTTATGGTACAGCCACCGTGATACGGACGGTGACGCCGATCTACGACAATGGACTGGAGGTGTAACAGATGCCGGCATTTAACCGGGCGATTATCACAGACAAGGGCCTGGCATTAAATACCAAGGCCAACAACGGGGAGTGCAGCATTGTCTTTACCAAATCGGCTTCCGGCAGTGGGACGTATGACGCCGGGACGGATTTATCCAAGCTGACTGCCCTGAAAGAACAGAAACAATCATTCAGTTTTAATAAAAAAACCAAGCAGAACAACCGGACGGTGATGCTCCGGACGATCCTGACCAATGAAGGGTTGTTAGAAGGATATTATATCAACGAATTTGGTATCTTTGCCACGGATCCGGATGAGGGCGAGATCCTTTATAGTATTGCTACGGCGGTGTCTGGGCAGGCGGAGTATATGCCTGTCAAGGCCACCGGCGCAGCGCCGACCACCAGCACGATCGAGAGCTATGTGTCAGTCTCCAATGCAGACAGCGTGACGATCGAGGTATCCCAGGGGGCTTACGCCTTGCAGGAGGATCTGGACGCGCTGGAAGAGCGTGTGGTTGCCATTGAGACAGAATTGGACGGGATACCAGAGAAACTGGCGCAAAAGGCCAATAAATACAAGAGCCAAACAGTCACCGTACCAGCCACCGGTTGGACGGGAAGTGAAGCTCCCTATACCAATACCCTGACAATCGAGGACGTGACAGCTACCAATGATATCTCAGTGATCCCCAGGTTTACCTGGACCGCAGCACAGGCGGAGGCCTGGGCAGGGGCTATGATCTTATCCGGGGATCAGGCTGTCGGGAGCCTGACTTTAAAGGCCTATGGGGATAAGCCGGAGATAGATATCGACATCACCGTGATGATCGGGGACGATGTAACAGAAGGATAAGAATTTTCCAGTAGATTTTCCGGCGGAGGATTAGTATAATAGAAGCATGCAAATAGGAAACGGGATTCTGTGGAGGTAGAGCTATGCTGAAACTGGAAATAAAACTGGACGAAGAAAAAATACGGAATGAAAAGAAATATTCCGTAGAGAGTATTTACCGGGCATTGGATCAGGCCTTTTCCAAACACAGGCTGAATCAGGAAAGGGACGAAAGCGGTGTATTGTGGGTAACCGGAAATGGAAGCCCAAAAGATTACGGTTCGTTTGGATGCATCATAACATCTCTCTGTGAAAAAGAGTGGTTTATGGATTATGTAACAAGATGGATCTGGTATAACAGTGATGATGGAGAAAACGAAGAAGACTTTGCGGTAGAAGATGTCCTGTATCATTATACGAAGAGGTTAAGTGCAGCATAATGGCAAGAAGAGAAAGCAAGCATTTAAAGGCCCTGTATTTTGACCTCCGTGTGAAAGACCTGAAAAAGTATTTTTCTGAGAGCAATCCAAACGGGGCGTATGGGAAAATACGGAAATATCTGGAAAAACGGGAGTTTTCCCATGAGCAGTATTCTGGATACCATTCCAAATATAAGACAACAGATCTGGAAATTTTTGACCTGATTCGAGACATGAGCCGGGAATTTCCGTGGCTTCCGTACTGTTTAAACCATTTTGAGGTCACGAATATAGGGACAAACCATGATCTCATGCAATTATTTGAAGAAACAATACAAGACCCGGAAAAAATATAGAGTTAAGGCCGTCACTTCAACAGAGGTGGCGGTTTTCTATTGCCAAAAAGGAGGTAAGCAATATGCCAGTAAGAGTATTT
>ERZ1090861.352-NODE-352-length-28954-cov-22.842278_pt1 | contig 28954 bp, 41 predicted proteins | sample MGYA00478482_ERZ1090861 | MGnify/ENA primary metagenome ERZ1090861 (study PRJEB33644, sample SAMEA5815744) | chicken gut metagenome | biome: Chicken; feature: Gastrointestinal Tract; material: Caecum | place: Ireland | collected 2019-01-01 | study: A study of the... | reverse complement strand
CCCGTGTAGGTGTGGTGCAGGAAACGGGGTGAAAGCAAAAACCATGCAAAAGAAAATGGCGGGGCTGTGCAGCCTGTTTACAAAAATAAGAGAGTTCCGGGAACTGCGCGAAGATTTGCTCAACGACCTGTCGGCGCGCGGGCTCATCAGCAAGCCGTATTTGGACAAAGTGGATGAATACATGGGGCTTTGGTGCCTGCGCAGGTTGCTGGAAGAAGATATTGCTGCGCGCGGCGTTTATGTGGAATACCAGAACGGCGCGAATCAAAAGGGAACGACCGACAACAAAAGTGTGGAAAAGCTGGTGCGTGTTTCGTCTCAAATGCTGAGTATATGGTCGGCGCTCGGGTTCAAGGAACAGGCCGCCAGCGCAAAGACTGCTGGCGGTGATTTCGGTGAGTTGTAAAATCCCCGCCGAAGTTCAGAACTATATCAACCTTGCAAAATCAAACAATCCGCGATGCTGTAAAGAGCAACACGCGCTGGTCGCCTATATAGAAAAAGTCTTTTCCGAAGAAGAATTATATGTAGACGAAAACCAGCTGCGCCACTATTTGAGCCTTGCGAAATACTTCCCGTTCAAAAAGCTGTTTCCTTGGCAAGAGTTTTTGATCGCGCTTTGGGATTGCACCTACAAGCCGGACGGCACGCCGCGCTGGAAAACGCTGTTTTCCATGCTGGGTCGCGGTGCGGGCAAAGATGGTGTAATCGGGTTTGATGCTTTTGCCATGACGTCCGATTATAACCCCGTTCCGCACTACGATGTTGACATTTGTGCGAACAACGAAGAACAGGCGATGCGGCCGGTGCTAGACATAATTGAAACGCTGGAAACGCCGGGGCAGGAACAAAAGCTAAATCATTTTTTCTATCACACAAAAGAAGTTGTTCAAGGCAGGAAAAACAAAGGCTGCATCAAGGGACGCACGAACAACCCCAAAGGCCGGGACGGTATGCGCAGCGGAAAGACGATTTTCAACGAAGTCCACGCATACCAGAACTACGACAACATCAAGGTGTTCATCACGGGGCAGGGCAAGGTGGCGCAGCCGCGTGTCGGGATATTCACGTCAAACGGTGAAGTGAATGACGGACCGCTGGATGACTACCTTGCGCGCGGTCGGCGGATTCTTTTTGAGGGGGAGCCGGACAATGGTTTTTTGCCGTTCATCTGCTGCCTGGAATCGAAGGAACAAGTCCACGATCCTGCGAACTGGTATATGGCGAACCCCTCCCTAGCGTATATGCCACACCTGCGGCAGGAAATCGAGGACGAATACCGCGACTGGTGCGATCACCCGGAACAAAACAGCGACTTCTTAACAAAGCGCATGGGCATCCGGGCGGGGTTCAAGGAAGTTTCGGTAACGGACTACGAGAAAGTGCTTGCCACCAAAAAGCCGCTGCCGGACTTGACCGGCGACCCTTGCACGGTGGGCATCGACTACGCCGAGTTGAACGACTGGGCGGCGGTGAACATCCATTTCCGGCGCGGCGAGGAACGGTTTGATATCAACCACGCCTGGATTTGCGCGCAGGCAAAAACGCTGCCGCGCGTGAAAGCGCCATGGCAGGAATGGGCGCGGGAAGGAATCGTGACTGTGGTGCAGGACGTGAGCATATCGCCGGATTTAATCGCGCAGTACATTGCGGACGCGGCCCGGCGGTATTCCATCCGCTGCCTTGCGCTCGACCATTTCCGCTGGACGATGCTTGCCGAGAGCCTGCGAAAAATCGGGTTTGACGCGTCCGACAAAACGCGGGTGAAGCTGGTGCGGCCGTCCGACATCATGCAGGTTGACCCGGTGATTCAAAACTGCTTCGACCGGCAGCTTTTCCACTGGGGCGACAACCCTTGCCTGCGCTGGGCGGTGAACAACACCAAACGTGTGCGCAGCAGCCGCGCGGCGGGCGTGGACACAGGAAATTTTGTGTACGCCAAAATCGAGGCAAAGAGCCGGAAAACAGACCCGTTCATGGCGCTTGTAGCGTCTATGGTCGTTGAGCCGGTTTTGGGCAGCGGCCAAACCGTGAGCCTGCCGCCGGTAGGGGCGTTTGTATTTTGAGGTGCAAAAATGACAGTTGACTTCAAGCATCGTTTTGGTTCAAAGGGGAAGCCCTTGTATCCGGGTTACGTAATAGCATATATTACGCACTTCGTAGCAATCCCAGAGGATACCGAGCATTTTAGCCGGACGGAAATCGAGGAGCTGATTGAAAATCTTTTGCGGGATAGCGTCGATAACGCGATTAAAGAGCTTCGCCGTGCAGAGATCACTGTGGACGGAAAAGGGGCGGTGTTCAAAGATGAAAAGAAAGACCTTCCAAAAGCAGCTGATGGCCAAGGGAATCCAGCGTAATGAGGCCGCGCATTTTTCCCGCGAGATCTGCAAGACGCACTTCCCACGGGGCACCTCCTACGCAATCGGCACTTGCATCCTGGCGCATGTCATGGCCCCGACGCAAGTGAGAATGGAAACATGCGCGGGGTATTATATCAATGCGTACAGCGAGAGCTGCCCAACCGGGCCGGTTCTCCCCAACCTGTTTTTGCCCGTCGTTGTCGCTCTTCAGGCAGCGGAGTGGATGATCACAGAAATTGCGTTGCGTCGCGCAGAGGATGCACATTTTTATGCCGACAACACCATTGTGTTGCAGGCAGACCATAAACAATATCCTGACCTCGTGCAGTGTATTGCGCGGGGAATGGCCGTTTTGGATAGGTGGTAAAAATGCTGAGAGAGATCAACGGAAAAGTGTGGTTCTGCTGCCCGCAGTGCGGAAAGAAGATCCACCCGGTAGCGCCAGGCGCGCGCGGCGTGTTTGTGGTATGCAAGCAGCGGCGCGGCGACGGTACGCGCTGCAACTGGCGCGGCGAGTGCAAGTGGCCGAACGGTGCGCCGGTGTGGGCGTATTACAACAATTGAATATTTCGTGAGCCTTTGAGCCTGTATTTTTCGGAATAGCCCGAAAAGTACAGGCTTTTTTTGTTGCCGCAAAGGGGGTGAAGTATGGCAATCAACTTTTTCAAATGGCTGGTCGAAAAGACCGCCAAAACGACCATCGTAGATTGCGCCGACCTCTTTTGTGCGGCGCAGGACTACCTTGTGCGCGACCTGTGCTTTCATGCGTGCGTGGATATGATCGCGAACGCCATCGGGCGCTGTGAGTTCCGCACCTACAAGCGCGGCAAAGAGGTGCGGGAGCGTGAGTACTATATGCTCAACGTGGAGCCGAACACAAACCAGAACAGCACGGATTTCTGGCACAAGGTAATTTGGCAGTTGTACACAACCAACGAAGCCTTGATTATTTCCACGCGCTCGCGCACAGGCATTGAAGGGCTGGCGTGTGCGGACAGCTGGACGATGAACGGGGGATACCCGCAGCGGCAAAACGAATACACGAACGTTCAAGTTGGCGAAATGAGCTATACAAAGACGTTCCGCGAAAATGACGTTATCCACCTGCGGCTGAACGCCAAAGATATTCGGCCTGTGCTCAATGCAATGGCCGCCAGCTACGCCAACCTGCTGAACGCCGCGCAGACGTTCTACACAACGCGCAACGGCGCGCACCTAAAGCTGCACATCTCAACCATCGAATCGCAAAAAGAAGGATTCAAGGAAGCGCTGGCCGCGCGAATCCAGCAAGAGGTAGGGCCGTACCTGAAAAGCGCCACCGGCATTTTGCCGGAGTTTGACGGGTACGACTACAGCGTGCAGGAATTTGGCGGCGGCAGCGGTGCCACGTCTGATGAAATCCGCAAACTTGTGGAGGACGTGTTCAACATGACCGCGCGGGCGTTCGGCATCCCTTCGGTGCTCATAAACGGCTCTGTGGAAGGGACAGCGGACGCGAACAAGCGGTTCCTGACCTATGTTATTGATCCGCTGTGTGACCAAATCCAGGAAGAGATCAACCGCAAGCGATACGGTTACGAGGCATGGCAGGGCGGCAGCTACGTCCGCGTGGACAGCAGCAGCATCATTCATTTCGACATCTTCGAGAACGCGGCCAACATCGAAAAGGTGGTAGGCAGCGGCATCTTCTCGCTGAACGATGTATTGCGGGCGGCGAATCAAGAACCCATCCCGGAAGAGTGGGCTAACAAGCACTATCTAACGCTGAACATTTCCGAGATGGGGACACAGACAAGAGCTTTGGAAGGGGGTGAACAGAATGAAGAATAGAAAATTTTACGCCATCCAGAAGGCCGACCGTGCGGCAGACCTGTACATTTTTGGTGACATCGTGCCGTTCGCGCTGTTTGACGGCGATGTTTCCGCACACAGCCTTGAGCAGCAAATCAAGGATTTGGACGTGGACGAAATTCGCGTGCACATCGACAGCTACGGCGGTTCGGTGTCGGAGGGCTGGGCGATCTACAACGCCTTGCGCCAGCACCCGGCCAAAGTGGTGAGCTACGGCGACGGATTTGTCGCAAGCGCGGCGCTGTACCCGTTCCTGGCGGGCGACGAAAGAATCGCATCGAACCTCTCTGCGTATTTCCTCCATCAAGTCATTGTATCGGTGGACGGCAACGCGGACGACCTGCGCGCGGCGGCGGACGAGGCGGAAATGATGACCGAGATCGGCATCAACGCTTTTGTCGACCGCACCGGCATGACCGCCGACGAGGTTCGCGCGCTGATGAAGGTGGACACCTGGCTGACACCCGCGCAGGCGCTGGACTATGGCATTGCCACTTCCATCACGCAGGACGCCGCCCTGCCGGTTGCGCAGGACGCGAAAAAAGCCATCATGCAGCGGGTGCTGAATCCGCCCGATGAAACCAAACCCGAAGAAAAACCCAAAGAAGAGCCTGCCGACAAAACCTTGATGCAGGCTTTGGCAGAAATCATCTGAAGGAGGCAAAAAGATGAAAAGCAATGACATGAAAATGACCGTGCAGCAGGCGCGGCAGGAAGCCCGCCAGAAAATGGTGGATGCGCTGAAGAACAACGACCGCGAGGCGTTCAGCGAAGCGTTCGACCAGATGTTCGAGGCCATCGCGCAGGGCGTCCGTGAAGAGTACGACCAGAAGCTGGACGATATGCGCGAGAGCCGCGACACCCAGGTTCTGGCCGCGCGCGGCGTCCGCCAGCTGACCAGTAAGGAGCGCGACTACTACCAGAAGCTGGCCGAGTGCATGAAAGCCGCCGACGTCAAGCAGGCGCTTGTCAACGCTGACCTGGCTATGCCCAAGACCATCATGAACGCCGTGTTTGATGAACTGCAGACCAGCCACCCGCTGCTGTCGCACATCCAGTTCCTGCCGACCGGCGGCGTGGTCGAAATGCTGATGAGCCAGAACGGTCAGCAGAGCGCCCTGTGGGGCAAGCTGTGCGACCCCATCGTGCAGGAACTGCTCGCGGGCTTCACGGTCGTTGACATGACCCTCAAAAAGCTGTCGGCGTTCGTTCCCGTGTGCAAGGCCATGCTGGACCTGGGCCCCGAATGGATGGACAGCTTTGTCCGCCAGGTGCTGTATGAGGCGCTGGCGAACGGCCTTGAGGTCGGCTGCGTTACCGGTGACGGCAAGGACGGCCCCATCGGCATGAATCGCCAGGTCGGCGAGGGCGTGTCCGTCACTAATGGCGCGTACCCGGAGAAATCGCAGATCGAGGTGGATTCCTTCGACCCTGCCACCATCGGCAACCTGCTGTCCATGCTGGCCGTTGACCCGGCGGGCAAACCGCGTACGCTGCGTGACGTCATCCTCATCGTCAACCCGCAGGACTACTACCAGCTTGTCATGCCCGCCACTACCATCATGGGCGGCGACGGGACTTACCGCAACAACATCCTCCCCTACCCCATTACCATCATCCCCAGCATTGCGCTGACTGACCGCGGCGACGCAATCATCGGTATCGGCTACAAGTATTTCGCCGGTGCCGGTATGCAGCGCGAAGGCCGCATCGAGTACAGCGACCACTACCGCTTCGCGGAGGATGAGCGCGTCTACCTAATTAAGCTGTACGCGAACGGATTCCCGATGGACAACAACGCGTTCCTGCGCCTGAACATCGCGAACCTGCGCCCGGCCACCCTGCAGGTGACCACGCTGACCCCGCCCGCCGCGTCCGACAATGACGACCTGGCGAGCCTGCGTCTTGGCGCGCTGACCCTGTCCCCGGCGTTCGCGGCTGCTACTCTCAACTACACCGCCAGCACCACCAACGCCAGCAACACCATCATGGCGATTCCTGCCGACGCTGGCGCGACCATCGAGATCACCAATACCCACGACACCGACCAGACCGATACCTACAGCAACGGCGCGGCCATCAAGTGGGCGAACGGCACCAACACCGTCAAGGTCAAGGTCATTGCCGCCAACGGCACCGCGAACCAGACTTATACCGTGACCGTCACGGTCACGCTGTCCTGATGATCGCGCGCGGCAACGTGCCGATCCAACTGCTGAACGATGTAAAAAACCACATCAACGTCACATGGAGCGATGTGGCCACAGACGAAAAGGTCTGCGGCCTTATCGCTTCCGGGTCGGCATACCTGGACTTAAAAATCGGTGGCAGCCCCGATTATGAAGCGTATGGAATGCCGCGCACGCTGCTGCTTGAATGGGTGCGGTACGCATGGAGCGAAGCCCTGGACGTGTTCGAGGCAAATTTCCTGCCGCTTATCCTGACCGCACAGCATGAGGAGGTGGCCGCCAATGCCCAGACAGACACCGTTCCGGCCAAGGGTTGACGCGGTTGTAACGCAGAATTTTGGCGACGGCGTGGTGAAGATCTACACCTTGACTAACAGCGCGCAACCGGGCTACCAGCCGGTGCCCGCCCTGGCGCTGAAATGCGTGCTGCGGTATGAGGAGCAGCGGCTGGGCATCCAACGGTATTACAGCGGGCGGCAAAATCAAGTCGAGATCGAACGCGTTCTGCGTGTACCGCGCTATGGCGGCATCACCAACCAGGACGTGGCCGTGACCGAAGACGGGCGGCAATTCCGCGTGGATATGGTGCAGAACGTCACGGACGTCTACCCGGCGAGCCTTGACATCACGCTGGCGAAAATTGAGCAGGAAATCGAGGTGAGCGCGCCGTGAAATGGTACAAGAGAATCATTGCGGCGCACACCGCCGTCACGGATGCTGTAAGCCATTGCGAACGGCTGAAATCCGACCGCTATTTTGTGTGGGCGGAGGACTCCCGCAACGATTTTGAAGCGAACGACAAGCACGCCGAAAAAGTGGTGGAGGGCACCACCGATCTGTGGACAAAACAGGAATTTGACCCGTGGGCGCAGCAGTTTGAGGCGGCACTGGACGCTGCGGATGTGATCGCCTGGTATTGTAACGTCGAGAACGATTACGAGGAAGAAACCGGCTTCCACCATTATGAGTGGGTGTGGCAGGTGCCGATGGAGGCGTGAGGCATGGCGAAGTGGATCGTGGGCAAAGGGCTGAACCGCTATATCGAATACCTGCAAAAAATCAACGCCGTGACCGATGAAGTCATTGGTGAGGCAGTGTACGAGATGGCGAAAGTTGTTGCCGACAGCGTGCGCGCAAGCATCCAGGCATTGCCGACAGTCAGCAATGAGGCGAACATTGCCACCTACAAGAAAGGCTACAGCAGACTTTCCGACAAGGAAAAGCAGGGCCTGCTTGACGGATTCGGCATTTCGCCTCTGCAGGAGGATTCCGGCTTTGTCAACGTCAAACTTGGCTTTGATGGATACAACAACGTGAAAACGAAGAAATACCCGCAAGGCCAGCCAAACGCATTGATCGCGCGCGTGACAGAAAGCGGCAGCAGCTACCGCGAAAAGACCCCGTTCATGCGCCCGGCGGTGAACGCCAGCAAAAAACCGGCCGAAGCAGCAGGGCGCGCAAAATTCGATGAAAGAATTGCGGCAATCCCGCAAAAGTAAGCATGGCGGATACGGCCCGGCATTCCGGGCACGTCCGCTTTTTTCTGTAGCGCGTCCGAAAGGCCGCGCCCTCTTTTTGAAAGGAGCACAAAAATGGCAGTAACTACCGGCTTTTCTCTGCCGTATATTGGCAAATACCAGGAATCCGGCGGCAAGGTCAGCTATACCGGCGGTATGAAGCTGGGGCGCGGCGTGTCCATGAGCATCGATGTTGAAAGCGCAGAAGACAATATCTTCCGTGCCGATAACAAGCCCGCCGAAAGCGAGACCGGCATCATGACTTCCGCCAGCGCCACCGTGACAGTTGACGGCATGGAGGATGAAGTCGCCGCGTTCGCCCTGGGCCTGCCCGCCGCTACGGAAGAAAACGTTGGCGATGAGCAGGTCGAAGTCTATTCCTACGGCGACAAGATGAACCCGCCGTATCTGGGTCTTGGCGGCATCCGCCGCAAGATGATGCATGGCGTGACCACCTGGCAGCCTGTGGTTTTCACAAAATGCAAGATGAGCGTGCCCGGCGATGAGTGGAACACGCAGGAAGACCAAATCGAATGGCAGACCCAGGAGCTGACGCTTACCATCATGCGTGACGACAGTGCAGACCACAACTGGAAAAAGGTCTACGCCGCGCAGTCCAGCGAGGCGGAGGCCGAAGCCATCCTCAAGGCCGTGCTGGGCGTGGCCGCAGGGTAAGGAGGCATCCGCATGACTGTGAACATCATGGGCGTGGAGTTTCCGTTTTGCTTCACCGTCCACGCCCGCAAGGCGGTGGATGAAAGATTTGGCGGGCTGCAGGAATTCGGGGAAAAGATGAAAGAGGTCAACGACGAGGAAGCCTTTGAAATCATCTGCGACCTGGCCGCGATCCTTATCGAAGCGGGTGTTGTCCGCGCGCGCGGCGAATGTGAGCTTCTGGGCAGAAAGTATGACGGCCCCGCCGCAATTGACGCCGAAAAAATCAAGGAGCTGCTGACCCCCGGCGAGGCTATGGACTTGCAGCCGCAAATTCTTGCCGAAATCAAGCGTGGGCACAAGACCACCATCAAGCTGAAACCGCCGAAAGAAAAAAACGCCGCCGCCACGCCGTAAAAGTCACTACGGCGTGGTTAATAGGAACAGGCCTGCATGAGGGCCTGTCCCTTGCGGAAGTCTACGCGCACACGCCCGGTGAAATCATGGACTTGTACAGTCAAGAGGCCATCCGGGCAGGTGCGGAGCAAAAAACCGAGATCAACACACTGGACGATTTTTTGAATTTGAGGTGATTTCGTGGCGACCGATATCGGGCCCAGAATCGGACTAAACGGCGCTGCGGAATTCAACCGCAGCATCAAAAACATCATATCGCAGTCTAAGGCGCTGGCGGCTGAAATGAAAGCCGTGACTTCTGCGTTTGACCAAAATGACGGCGCGCAATCCAAGTTGACCGCACAAATGAGCGTGCTGTCCAAGCAAATTGACGTGCAGAAACAGCGCGTCCAGCTGCTTGGCGACCAGTACGCGCAGGCGTCCAGCAAAGCGCAGCAGCTTAACGCCGAGTTGGTGCAGGCCATCCAGAAACACGGGCAGACCTCCACCGAAGCGGCAAAAGCTGCGCGGGCGCTTGACCAGCAGGAGGCCAGTGTGCAAAAGCTGCGCACGGACTACCTGAACGCCACCGCCGTGCTGAATAAGATGAACGCCGAGTTTTCGGGGTTATCCAGCGAGGCCACGCGCGTTAAAACGCCGCTGGAAAGCCTTAACGACACGATCAGTTCACAGACAAACGAGCTGTCCCGGCTGAAAACCGAGTACGCAAATGCGGTGTTGTCTTTCGGCAAGGGCTCCAGCAGCGCAAAGCGTCTTTCGGGCGAGATCAAAGACCTTTCCAGCGATTTGCAGACCAACGAACGGCGGCTTGAATCCGCCACCGCCGAAGCTGACGATTTCGGCAACGAACTGCAATCGGTTGGGCGGCAGGCGGGCGGTCTTGGCGACATCATCAAGGGATCATTCGTCGGCAACGTGTTGGCGGATGCGTTCAGCGCTATTACCTCTGAACTGGGCAACCTGGGCGGGGAGGCGCTGGACGCCGCCGACAGCTTGACGAAATTTGAATCCACGATGGATTTCGCCGGGTTTGACACTGGCACGATCTCTGAAGTTTCGTCCGCCATGCAGGACTACGCCGCGCGCACGGTGTACGACCTGGAAACGGTCGCCAACACTACCGCGCAGCTGGGCGCAAACGGCGTTGCGAATTTTGAGCAACTGACCGAAGCGGCGGGCAACCTTAACGCGGTTGCTGGCGGCAACGCCGACACGTTCAAGAGCGTTGCAATGGTGCTGACGCAGACGGCTGGCGCGGGCAAGCTGACAACTGAAAACTGGAACCAGCTTACCGACGCCATCCCTGGCGCATCCGGCGTTTTGCAGCAAGCCATGCTGGAAAACGGCGCATACGTCGGGAATTTCCGCGAGGCGATGGAAAAGGGCGAAATCACCGCCGACGAGTTCAACCAGGCTATTATGCAGCTTGGCTTCACGGATGCGGCGGTGCAGGCAGCCGAATCCACAGCGACCATTGAGGGCGCGCTCGGAAACCTTAGAGCCAACATAACTGATTTTATCACGGCTGCGCTTACAGAGGGCGGCGGCATGGAGCTGCTGACCACCGCCATTAACAACATTTCGCAAGCGTTCACCGACCTAACCGCAAATATTGACTGGGCGGCGTTCAAGGAAACCGTAACCGGTGCATTTGAGGGAATCTCGCAGTTTTTGGGGGATTTGTGGAACAATACGCTGTCCCCGATGCTTGATTTCATCATGAACAATGGCGATTTGATTATGAACATTATTTCCGGCATTGCCGCCGGGTTCATGGCGTGGCAGGTAGTAACAGGAATCATCAACGCGGTTTCTGCCGCGCAGGCTGTGTTAAACGCCGTAATGAACGCAAACCCGATTATGCTTGTGGTTACGCTAATTGCTGGCTTGGTGACGGCATTCATCACGGCCTATACCACAAGCGAGGATTTCCGCAACACCGTGAACGCGGTCTTTGAGGCCGTTTGGAACACCATCAAGGCGGTGGTAGAGGGCATTATTACCTTTTTCACGCAGACAGTGCCGGAAGCATTCAGCAGCTTTGTCGAAACCGCAAAGAATGTGTTTAACAACCTGCTGAACTTCATCAAGTCGGTTGTAACCAGCATCGTGAATTTCTTCACGCAAACCATCCCCAACGCTTTTAACAGTTTCATCAACGCGGCGCGGAATGCGTTCAATAATGTGTTGAACGTGGCAAAAAACATCGTAAACAATATTATTAACGCATTCAACAACCTGCTGAATTCCATCCGCAACGTGGCGGGGAACATTGCAAGCGCTGTGCAGAACGGACTAAACGCTGCCATTTCGTTCATTACGTCGTTGCCCGGAAAGGCAATTCAGTGGGGCCGCGATTTCATCAACGGGTTGGCTGACGGAATTCTTGAGGCCGCGCGCGGGTTGGTGAATTCTGTGCGTGATATTGCCGGTGAAATCTCCAGCTTTCTGCATTTCTCCCGCCCGGACGAAGGGCCGCTGCGCCAGTATGAGACGTGGATGCCCGATTTTATGGCGGGGCTTGCCAAAGGCATCAATGACAACGCGTGGCGCGTGACGGATGCTTTGCAGGGTGTCACGAACCAGATGGTTTTCACGCCGCAGGCGTATTCTGCGCAGCCTGCCCTTGCCGGGGCGAACGGCAACGCATATAGCGGTCGGCCAATCACCATCACGATCAACGCAGCCGCCGGGCAGAGCGAAGAATACATCGCGGATCTGGTCATGCGGCGAATGCAGACATTGACGGCGCGAAAGGAGGCCACGTGGTGAGCGGGTATTTTGTGTTCGCCGGGCAAAACAGCCGGGACTACAAAATCGGCATCGAACAGTGCCCGGTCTATCCTGTCGCGCAGCGCGTGGTCGAAAAAACAACCATTCCCGGGCGTTCCGGGGATGTTGTCTTTGACACCGGCGCTTTCTCCAACGTCACGCAAAGCTATGAGATTTATTTCAACGGAAAATGCCCGGGAATGAGCCAGGCCGCCGGGTGGCTGGCCCAGTGGCTGCTGTCCGGCCAGGGCTACCAGCGCCTGGAAGACAGTTACCGCCCGGACAGCTACCGCATGGCTATGTTTACCGGCCCGCTGGACATCGACAACTGGATGAACCTTTACGGGCGCTGCACGCTGGAATTTGACTGTCAGCCGCAGCGGTGGCTGAAATCCGGCGAACGCGCTATGCAGCTGCAAAAGGGCACTGTGCTGCACAATACCGGCATGGAGGCTTTGCCGCTTTTGCAAATCACCGGCAGCGGCGCAGGCGTGCTTTCTGTCGGTGATATCACGGTCAATATTTCGGATGTTGGCGACACGCTGACCATCGACAGCGCCACGCAGGACGCCTACAGCGGAACTGTCAACAAAAACAGCGTTGTCACCCTTGTGAACGGGCGATTCCCAAGCCTGCCGCAGGGTGACACCGCTATCACATGGTCGGGCGGCATCACCGCCGTGACCTGCACACCAAGGTGGTGGACGTTATGACACCCGTACTTTTTCCAGCAAACGCAACGAGCTTTGCAACGCAAGGTCTGGGCGCGCTGGCCGATGCAATCTCCTGCACCGTCATGGAGGAACGCAACGGCGAGTTCGAGCTTGAAATGCAGTACCCGCAAACCGGCGTGCATTTTGCTGATATTTCCGACCGCTGCATTATAACCGCGATCCCGTCCCCCTGGCGCACCGCGCAGCCTTTCCGCGTCTACCGCGTCACAAAGCCGAAGAACGGTATTTGCACGATCTACGCGCGGCACATTACTTATGATTTGGGCGGCATCCCCGTCAACGTCTTTTCGGCGCAAAACGTGGCGTCCGCTCTCGCGGGTCTTAAATCCAATTCCGCTGCCGAGAACCCGTTTGAGTTCTGGACGGACAAGACCACGGCCGCCGATTTTGCCGTGAAAATCCCGGCGAAGCTGCGTTCCCGGCTTGGCGGCAATACCGGCAGTATTTTGGATGTTTATGGCGGCGAATACGAATGGGACGGAATGACCGTAAAGCTGCACAATAACCGCGGCACCGACCGGGGCGTAACAATCCGCTACGGAAAAAACCTGACCGACATTGAGCAAGACCGCAATATTGCCAATGTGCGGACGGGTATCTACCCGTACTGGACAAACAGTGACGGCGTTCTTGTCGTGTGCGACCCGCCTGTCGTGAACGCACCGGGCAGTTATGATTTTGCAAACATTGAAACAGTCGATTTTTCGCAGGATTTTGAGGAACAGCCCACGCCCGCGCAGCTGAAAGAACGCGCCGAGCAGTATATCAGCGCGAACAATATCGGCGTGCCGTCCGTGAGTATCTCCGTGTCGTTCGTTGATCTCTCGCAAACTGACCAGTACAAGGGCATGGCCCTGCTGGAACAGTGCGATTTGTGCGATACGGTAACGGTGCAGTTCGAGGCGCTCGGCGTGAACGCAACCGCCGAAATTGTGCGCATCGAAACGGATGTGCTGCTTGAACGGTATAAGACTATCGAAGTCGGGAGCTTGCGCACAAACATTACGGACACTATTGTCAGCAATAACCAGGCGACCAACGAAAAAATCGACAAAACCACAAGTTGGCTTGAAAAGCAGGTGCAGGAGGCCACCGACCAAATCACCAACGGCGGCGGGTATATCTACCGGAAATTCGACGCCGCCAAAAACTGGGTGGAGATCGGAAGCACGGACAACCTGGACTTGAATAAGGCTGTCAACGTCTGGCGCTGGAATAATGGCGGCTTTGGCCACAGCGGAAACGGATACAACGGCCCTTACCGCACGGCGATCACCCAGGATGGCCACTTCGTGGCCAACTTCGTCGACACGGGGACACTCACGGCCAACATCGTCCGGGCCGGTATCCTGCAAGACATGAAGGGCTTGAATTTTTGGGACATGGAGACCGGCGAGTTTCGTTTGGCGGCGACTGCGACGGTCAACGACCAGCAGATCGCCACAAAGCCGGAAACCATATCCGGAGTCGATGTTGAGTACGCCAGCGGCACATCGCAGACAATCCCGCCGACGTCCGGGTGGAGTACAACCGCACCTGCGTGGCAGGACGGACGCTACATTTGGCAGCGGACCGTGACCACGCTGGCCGATGACACGAAGTCCATCAGCGAACCGACCTGCATCCAGGGGGCCAAGGGGCCACAGGGACCAGCCGGTAAAGATGGCGCGAACGGCATAAACGGCAAAGACGGTACGAACGGCAAGGATGGGGCCAGTGCTTATGTTCACATCAAATACGCGCCCGTAGCAAATCCGACGGACACACAAATGACGGAAACGCCGTCGGAGTATATCGGCATTTGCATCAACACAACCCCCACCGACCCCACAACGGCGAACTCCTACCAGTGGAGCAAGTGGCAGGGGCAGGACGGGGCGCAGGGCATCCCCGGGACGCCTGGCACCAACGGGCAGACCACCTATGTGCATTTTGCCTACTCGACGACGGCGGACGGAACGGGCAATTTCTCAACGACGCCATTTGACGACGCGCGGTATGTGGGTGTTTGCACGGATTTTAAGCAAGCCGACCCAACGACGCCGAGCTCGTACCAGTGGAGCCTTATGCAGGGTGACGGTGTATCGCAGATCGTCGAGCAATACTATCTTTCCACGTCGTCGACGACGCAGACCGGCGGCAGCTGGTCGACGGCACAGCCCAAGTGGCAAAAAGGCCGGTACATCTGGACCCGCTCGATGGTCACATGGACGGATGGCACGACCACCTACACGGACCCTGTCCTGGCGCAGGCAATCAACGGCGCTAACCAATCGGCGTCTGATGCGCAACAGTCTGTTGATGATCTAGATAACTCCCTCAATTCGGAAGGAGTCTTTAACAGACTTACGGACAACGGAAAAATCCAGGGCATCTACATGTCCGGGGGTCAGCTGTACATCAACGCAAATTACATCAAAAGCGGAACACTCACGGCCAACATCATGCGTGCCGGAATCCTGCAGGATGTGGAGGGGAAGGCTTTCTATCTTGATCTTCCCAACGGCGTGCTGCGGATGAATGCCACCGAGCTGTCCATCTCTGGCGCACCGGCGGCATCGCAGTCATACGCCCAGCAGCAGGCCCAGGCGGCGCAGCAGGCGGCCATTCAGGCCGCCGCGCAAAGCCTGAGCGACTATGCCGACACCGTGACCGCCAGCCTGGACGACCTGCAGCAGCAGGTGGACGGGCAGATCACCACCTATTTCTACGACTACAAGCCCACCAACAACAATGCCCCGGCTAATGAATGGACAACCGCCGAAGAGATGCAGCGCCATGCCGGTGACCTCTTCTACAACACCTCTAACGGCGACGCCTACCGCTGGGCACAGTACCATGGCACCTGGCAATGGCTGGAGATCGTGGACACCGATGTGGCGGCCGCTCTGGCGGCAGCTGCGGCCGCGCAGGACACGGCCGACAGCAAGCGCCGGGTCTTCACGGCCCAGCCGGTCCCGCCCTATGATGTGGGCGACCTGTGGGCAGAGGAGAACAACGGCCCCCTGCAGGTGTGCATCACCGCCAAAGCGTCGGGCGCGGCCTTCGCGGCGGCTGACTGGACTGATGCTGCGAATTACACAAGCCAAGCGGCGGAGGCGGGGCGGAACCTCATCAGCAACACGCAGCTGCTGGGCGTGACCTCGTCGAACAGCTGGGTGGATGTAAGTGACTGTACGGTAAGTTACGACACGACGGACGATAGCAATTACCATATTGTTCACTTGTCGGCTACCGATTACGCGCTGCAGAATCTTCGGGGGAAGAAAGTTACACTATCCCATCAGTTTAAGATTGATAAAGAAATCACATACGGGACCGAGCACACGCCAGCCATTTTCACGCTTCGGGTGGATGTCGAATTTGCCGATGGTAGCCGCCAAAGCATTTATCCGGATTACGAAATTCAAACGGCCGATGCGAATATCATTGCCACTCAACCAACGAGCGGTTGGGTGACTAAAACAAAAATCGCAGAAATCCAGGACAAAGAGATTGAATCGGTTACACTGAAATACATTTTTCAGTATGTTTCCGGCGCGGCCTCGTTCCGCTACGCAAAACTTGAATTTGGGGAGATCGCCACCCCATGGTCCCCGGCCCCCGAAGACACGGCAATCGCAGCCGAAGCCCCAGCCCTCGACCAGCTGGGAACCTTCAACAAGCTCACCAACAACGGGCAGCTGCAGGGCATCTATATGTCCGGCGGCCAGCTCTACATCAACGGTAGTTACATCCGGGCCGGGACCATCGACGCCAGCCAAGTGAACGTAACGAACCTCAACGCAAACAACATCACCACGGGCCACCTTTCAGCGGATTATTTGCAGGGTGGCACCATCGACGCCAGCAAGATCAGCGTAACGAACCTTAACGCCGACAACATCAAATCCGGCACCATCACCGGGCGGGCGATCAGAGGAGGAACAATTACAGGCACCAGCATCAGCGGCGGCACCATTGAAGGTGCCAAAATCATCAGCCGAAGCAATGGAACGTCGGTTCAGGTGTATGACAGCAAGTTTTTTGTGTTTGGCACTCGGGGGTCATCTAGGCTTCGCATCCAGGCTAACGGGGACGAATCCGGCGAAATTGACTTCTGGACAACAGACGGATTCTGGGCCGGGAAAATTCGCGGTTACCGAGACGGAGATTTTGGGCGCATCGAAGTCACGATGGGCAACAACGGATTTTTTACGACAAATAGAATCCAGGCAAAAGAAATTGCTGTAACAAGGGATAACGTCAATGGTGGACTTTATTCTGACGGCTATAGATCGCTGAACGGAAACTACTTGATGCGCTACGAGAACGGCATCCGTCAGTGCTGGTTGGATCGCCTCGCACTGAACGGAGGCGCTATGTACAGTCTTCAATGGGTTAATATCAATGGGTATTACGCGCTTTGTCGCGTGTGAGGAGGAATCTATGGAACCGAACGCAACTTACGACGATCTTTGCAACACGATCACCGACGCCATTAACGCCAGCGGGCTGCCGCTCTGCTGCATCAAGGACATTCTGCAGGGGCTGTTCCTGGAGGCCCAGCAGAAATACGCCTATCAGGTACAGGTGGAGCGCCAGGCCCGAAAGGCGGCTGAATCCGCCGCCGCGCAGCCCGCCGAACCGGAAGCCGCGACGGCGGAAACGGCGCCCACCGGAAAGGAGGCACCCCATGCCTGACACCATCACAACCGCCGTGCCGCAGCAGGCGCCGCCTGCAAATGCGATTCAACATCCGGCAAAAGTCTATTTACTGTCCCGCCGTCTGCCGGATATCGTGCATTTGGTGCAGTATGATCAAACGCTGCCGGTCCTGGCGGTGGAGCTTTTGCAGGGGGACGCCCCCTATACCGTCCCCGAGGGCGCGGCTGTCAACATCCGCATGGCCAAGCCTGTGCCGTCGAGCAAAAAAGTCTATAATCCTGCCTACGGCATCTCGGAGGACCGGCACACAGTCTACATCCAGGTCACGCCGCAAATGACTGTGGTTGCGGGCTGCACGAACCCTGTGATCGAGGTCGTCGTTGACGGCGGCATAGCCTGCACCGGCACCCTGCGCCTGGAGATCGACCCCAACCCGGTGCAGGAAAGCGACCTCATCGACACCGATGAGTACAAGACCCTGGAAGAGATCCTGGCCGAAGCCCAGGCCGCCGCGCAGATCGTGCAGGATAACATCGACGAAATCAACGCCATCCCGGAGAACGTCGAGAAAGCCCAAACTGCCCAAGAGCTTGCAGAAAACGCTTACGCTTTTGCCAACGACAAAGCCATCCAGGCCGCAGCGTCGGCGACGGCGGCGGAAAACAGCGCGACGAGCGCGGAGGAGAGCGCTGAAGCAGCGGCGCAAAGCGCGGCGCAGGCGGCGGGCAGTTCGCAGCTGGCGTTCTATATGGATCCGGCGGACGGGGGCCTCAACTGCACCGTAAACCTGGACGATGAGGAGGAACCGACATCATGAGCAATGTAACCGTGAATTTTCCGCGAGACACAACGCTGCAAGAACTGGTTGCCGTGCACCGCGCCCAGTTGATCGCAACCGGCGACGCGGACGCCATCGACCTGTACTACAACGGCGTGGCGCGGAAGCTGCGCAATGTGCAGATGATGAACGCCCTGTTCTGCGAGTGGTGGGGTGTTAACTGGACGCCGGGGACCGGCGACCGCGTGGCCATGCTGGAACGCTGGTTCGGCAAGGTGCTGGACGACGACCGGGTGCACGGCGTGCGCTTTCCGCTGTTCGGCACCTCCACCACTTCCATCGGCGAGCTCACCGACGACAGCGTGGGGCTCACCTGCGAGCCCTCCACCGCTGCCGAGGCCGGACAGGACGACTTCGCGGGCCTGCCGCAGTTCTGGTGCGTCGAAGTCGCCGCCGAAAAGCAGAGCGACGGCAGCCATGAAATCTATGCCGTCGAATTCATTGACGACATCGACCTGGTCCGGAACAGCTCGCATTTGACCTGGGTGCTCCAAAAGAATACATTCACCCGCGAGTATGACGAAAACGGCTACCGCGTCTTCAAGATGCGCTGTCGCAGCGGCGGCGACGGGTACGCGCAATGGCCCCAGGGCACCGACCGCACCGGGCATACCTACGCTTATATCGGAAATCCCAAATACTATGCGGGGCGCGAGGGTAGCGGCACCATCACCTGCGCCACCAACATGCCGGTGGTCAACTACACCTCGCACAACTCCGCCGTCTCGCTGTGGCGGGCGCGAGGCAGCCAGTACAGCGGCGCGTCCGGCAACTTACTGCGGTGGCAGCTCAAAATGTTCTGGCTCAAGTATGCACAGAAGGGCAACTCTGCCGTCATCCAGGGCTGCCGCAGCTACAACTACCAGTACACCGCCGCTGTGTCCGAAAGCGGCGTCGAGCGTGTGCTGCTGACCACAACGCAGGGCGCGAACCTCCTCGTGGGCAGCACCGTAATCGTCGGCACGGTGAGCAGCTCGAACACCGATCGAGGTAACGCCTCGATGCGGTCCATCGTGGACCGCAAAAAAATCAGCGCCATCGAGACGGTGACCATCGGGGACGAGCAGTACAGCGCCATCTATATCGACAACGGCGGAGAAACGTTTGACACAACTGCCGGGAGCACTTGCATTTCCACCGTGCCCTTCCACAGCGGCTGGAACGACGAGGTGCAGGGCTACGACGGTAGCCGAATCGACCCCACCACCGGCAAGGAGCCGGGCCTGATCCAAAAAACCGAATTCATGGTCGGGTGCTACCTGATCGTCTCCGACCAGCTCATGCAATGGGGCCAGGAAAGCGGAGGGGACTATACCCTCAGCGTCTACCTGTGCGCCGACCAGACCAAGGTGACAGCCAGCGGCAGTATCAGCGGCGACTACGTGGAGCAGGAGGCCTTGACTCTGACCTTCCCGTCCGGCACTCCCTCCAACTGGCAATATCAGGAGGACGCGGCCATCAGCCCGGCCGTTCTGTGGCCCACCAAGGTCAGCTCCGCTGCGGGCAGCGGCACCGGCTTACGCGCCGGGTTCTATGTTGCCCCCGCCGCCTCCGGCGTGCGGGCGTCGTGGTGTGTCGGGCTCTTGAACACCGGGGCGGCTGCTGCCCTCGCTGCGCGGGGCTCGGCCCACGGGCCGTCGGCCGCGAACTGGGCCGGCGCTCCCGGCGCGCCTGGTCTCGCTGGGTGAGGCGGGGTGAATCGCCCGACCAAAGGGAGGGCAAGAGGGGCCGCACGGCCCCTCAACGGGATGCACGGCGTCAATTCGCCGGGTTCTATGTTGCCCCCGCCGCCTCCGGCGTGCGGGCTGCTTGGTGCTGCGGGAACTGAACCAGCTGGGATTTGTCCCGTGGTGGCGGGCGCAGACTTTGACGTCTTACGGCGGGTGGATACGCTACTCGGACAGCCGCCGGTTCTGCGAATCGTGCGGCTATGATCGGATAAGGGTGGCCGGGAGGCTGTCCCTGTCCAGGCATTTCAAGGAGGCGATAGAATGATCGAGATTTACGCGAGCGAGCCGAAGGCCGTCGAGTGCTACCCGCTGGGTGGGCAGACCGACGTGATCCTGCGGCGGGACATCGCGCAGCTGCCGGAGGCCGATGGCGAGGACGCGCCGACCGGCTGGCGGTGCGAGGAACGGCAGTTCCGCTATGCCGGTAAGCTGGATGCGGCGACCGTGCAGGCGGACTTTGATCGGTGGTGGGCCTACGACCCCGCCGCCGATGTGCCGCCGACGCTGGCCGACCGCGTGGCCGCGCTGGAGGAAGCGCAGCTTGCAATGATGGATTTGGCGATTGGGGGTGATGCCGATGTTTGACTTCATCAAAATTCAGTACAAGCTCGGACACATTGACGCCGCCCGCGTGCGCGCCTACGCGCCGCGCTTCATCACGGAAGCCCAGGCCGAGGAGATTCTGCGGTGAGCCATTTGCAGATCATATCGGCGCTGGAGGAGCTCGCCGAGCGCCAGGCGCAGATCATCCGGGCCCTGGCCGAGAGGCTCGCGCAGCTTGGGGAACCGGATGACGGGAGAGACGAAATTGAGGCTGCGGACGCGCTTTTTGTGAAAATCATCGGCTGCGACGAGCTGCCGGAAAGGAGCGAGAAATGAGACTGAGTAACGGGGAAGTGCTGCTGTGCTGGCCGCTGACGCAGCACATCATCACGGCAGGCTGGACCTACAACGACGGCAGCGCCCACAACGCCATCGACCTGCGGGCGTCCGTCGGGACGCCGGTCTATGCGGCGGAAGACGGAACGGTGGACCAGCGGCAGGTATGGGACGGCCACACCACAACCGGCATGCAGAGCTACGGCAACATGGTGCGCCTGCGCCACGCCGATTATAACGGCCTGGCGCTGCAAACGCGGTACGCGCACCTGTCCCGCCTGTGCGTGGCGGCGGGCGATACCGTCAAGGCGGGGCAGCTCATCGGCTACAGCGGCGAGAGCGGCAACTGCTGCGGCGCGCACCTGCATTTCGAGGTGCTGTGCGGCGGGGTGCGGTATAACCCGCTCAACTGGCTGGACGCTGACTTTTCTTGCGCCTCCAGCGCTGTGCAGGCGCACCTTGGCAACTATATCAGCGTCACGCGCCCCGCCAGCGGCCCCAACAAGGCCAAGCTGCAGCGGCTGTGCATCCTCGGCTTGCCGCAGGACATTTCCGACAAGGCAAGAGCGCTTGCGCTGCCGGTGCAGGGGGCCAAAATCACGGCCATCGGCCCGGTGTCCAACGGCGACGCCATGACGCTCTGGATGATGGCGCAGGCCGCGGGCTGCGAATATTTCGCCCGTTACACCGACGACGTCGCCCCCAACGGCACACAGCTGCAGCGGCTCGCCATCGTCGGTACCAACGCCGATATCATCGCCCGCGCGCAGGCCATGCTTGTGCCGGTCGACACCGTCACGGCGCTGCTCATCGGCCCGGCGTCCAGCGGCGACGCTATGACGCTCTGGATGATGGCGCAGGCTGCGGGCGCGGAGTATTTCGCGCGGTATACGGACTAAGGCGGTGGTTTGATGGAGTGGACAACCGTCACCGTTATCATTGCTCTGGTTGGTTTGGTTGTTACAGTGACGACGCCGCTGATTAAGCTGAACAGCAACATCACGCGGCTAACGGTGGTGCTGGACACAATCAAGGCGGAGCTCGAAGAGCAAAAAAAAGCACTAAGCGCCCAGCGAGCGGACAGCAAAGAAAGCCACCGCAGAATCTGGGCGCACAATGATGAACAAGACGCTGTGCTGAACGACCACGAGACCCGCCTGCGGGTGCTGGAAAACAAGAACTGATGCAATCTTAGCTAGTAACTAGCTTAAAATTAACTCTAACTAACTCTAACTAACTCTAACTAGCGAAAGGGGATTTTGAAAATGGACAAAGCAAAAATCCTTGCCTGGCTGCACGCAGCAGGCATCCGTGCCATCAAGACGGTGGCACAGACTGCCGTGGCGACCATCGGCACCGCCGCCGTGCTGGGTGACGTCAACTGGGTGGCGGTCGGCAGCGCTGCGGTGCTGGCCGGTGTGCTGTCGCTGCTTACCAGCATTGCGGGCCTACCGGAGCTGCCCGACGCCGACGGCGACGGCATCCCGGACGAAGCCGAATAATGGGAATGCCCCCATCCAATAAGGATGGGGGCATTTTTTATTTTTCACGATTTATGCACCGTAAAACAGATTCCAAGTAGGAGATTGTGCTTGCTAATGCAGCCAAGTGTCTTAGGCGATCAAATGAGACAGACCCATCCAAAAGGGCTTTTGACCAAGAGCTCTCTGATTTTTCGGCAATAGCAGAAATCAAGCTGTTTTTGCAGCCTCCCCTATACTCGAAAAACGGGTCAAGATAGAATTCGAGCCAGGTTTCGCAACCGTATGGGTAATTGGTATCATGGCAATAATGTAACGCATCGTGGTCAAACTCTTTTGCATATTTGCGCTCTTCTTCTGTCAGAGCCGCCCACTCACCCCTTAAATCGTCCGCCAATCTTTCAAGGTTTTCCAGTTTCGCAAGAAAAACGTTGTTATTTTCCATTATCCTTTTTCCTCCAGTTTTTATAATTTCCAGTTTTTACGCGCCTGTCTGGCCGGGGCTTTCGTCCCCGGCATTTTTTATTTGGTCGTCCGCATCAAGGATGAACTGCCGCACGGCCGCTTTGGCGTTGTCCGGCAGCCTCCAGTAGGCGCGGATAATGGCGCGGATGGTCGGGTCGGTGCTCATGTGAATTTGGTCGAAGATTAGCTCCAGCTCTTCATCTTCCGAAAGCTGGCGCAGCATTTCGCCCTCGCCGGTTTCAAGCCATTCACGGTTAACGCTAAATTTTTCGCAAATTGCAGACAAAATTGCATTCGAAGGGTTGCGCAGCCCGGTTTCCCAGCTTGTAACCGTTCCTTCTTTTACGCCAAACAGCGCACCAAATTCGGCTTGCTTTATCCCTGCATTTCGGCGAATCTCTTTCATGCGCTCACCGAGCGTCATACAATCACCTCCTTTGATTATATTATAGCACAAATCTTTACAAAGTCAAGATTTTTTTAAAAAAGGGGTTGACATCTTTACAAAGTAGGGGTATAATATAGACACAGTAAAGGAAAGCACAGCCCACAGGGCAGGAGGAAATGAAAATGACGCTTGAAGCCAAGAAAGCCGCCGCAAAGGAAGTTTACAAGGCCGCGAAAGCAAAGTATATGGAAACGATGGACAAGGCCGACTGGATCGCCTTTTGCAACGCGAAACGCACCTGTATGCTGCTGGGCGTGAGAATCTAAGAGGAGTATCTGAATGCCAGCTCTACCCCGCCTGATGATGGCCGGACGGCAACCGGCCGAAACGGTTTTGTTGGCCTCAACAAAATCGTCGCGGGAAGCCGCAGAAAGGAGGTGCAGAGATGCCCGAAAAGGAAAAAGTCAAGGATGTGCAGGCGCTGGCCGATACGCTGGACAGCTTGCCGGAAACGGTGAAGCAGCGAATCCTGGGCGTGGCCGAAGGCTACCAGCTGGCGATTGACGCCAGCAAGGAAAAGGAAGGGAGCGAAAGCGCATGAAGCCGGAATTAACTCCATCGGAGGCGGTCAGCATCATGCAGGACGCAGGCAGCACGTTAAGCCTTGAGAGTTTCAAGCGCTGCCTGCGGCAGGACAAAATCCCCGGCGGATTGTACGCCGCCAGCGAAGGGCAAGGCCAGAGCGCTATCTACAAGGTTTTTGCACTGCCGTTTTTCGGCTGGCTGCGCAACATCCTGCCGCTGGCCGATGAAAGCATCAAGAAATGGGAGGCACACCAATGAGCAGCAAAAAAGCCGCCACCGTGGTAGCGCACGGAAAGCGGCAGACAAAAACATCCAAACTCATTATAACACTTGCCCGCACCGTTTGCAAGGGGTTGGCCGCCGGTATGATCGGTGTGTCCTTTGCGCTGCTGGTCCACGGCCACCTGCTGGCCTGCATCGCGGTCTTTGCCGCTGCGGCGCTGCTGGCGTGGGCGGTGGAAAGATGAAGCGGAAAGGCACCGGCGAAGATTGCTTGCACTGCTCCCTGCCGCCGGAGCGCTGTCACGGGTGCAGCAAGAGCCGGAAATCGGCTTACAATGCGAGGGAAAAGAAAGCCACGCGCACAGACAAAACGGCTGTAAAGCTCGTAACAAGCGGGCTTGCACGGAAATTTGGAGGGAACTAAAATGCGTGACATTATCGACAAGGAATTTTACACGGCGCTGGAAATCATGAATCTGGGGGCGGGAATGTATAGCGTTAAGGTGGACGGCAAAAGCCTAGAAAACTTCATCGGTGGGTTTTCGCGCCTCAACGCGCACAAGAGCACCGGCGTGATTCCGGCGCAGGTGACGGTCCACATCACCGACTTGAGGGACTGACGATGAATGAGGCAATGCGCGGCTTGCTGTTCAACGAACGGTTTTACAGCACGGAGCCGCCGGACTATGATTTTCCAAGCTGCGGCGCGGCGGATGAATACGGCAACCCGATATACTGCCGTGACTGCATCTGGAAAAACAGCTGCGCGGACAGCGATTGCAAGGAGGGCTAACAATGGAAATCAAATTAAATCCGTGCCCGTTTTGCGGGAGCAAGGCAAAGCTGGGCGACCGCGAAGTCTATGAAGCTGTGCAAGAGAAATACGGCAAGGCATGCCTTAAGGTATCTTGCGAAAACCCAGAATGTGCGGCGGCAATCCTTGTGTGCAACAGAACAAACGGACCGTTACCGTATGAGGTTATGGCCGAAAAGGCGGCCGAAAAGTGGAACAGGAGGGCATGATGGACGAGAAAAGCGTGTTCGCCGAGCTTTTTGCGGTGAACGTGAACGAGCACACCGAGACCAAAAAAAGCGACGGCACCGAACTGACTTACCTGTCGTGGCCATTTGCGTGGGCGGAAGTCAAAAAGCGCTACCCCGGCGCGACGTATGAAATCATCAAGCAGGAAAACGGCCTTCCCTATGTTTACGACGAAAACACCGGCTATATGGTCAGCACCCGCGTCACGATCAACGGCGTCTCGCATGAGATGTGGCTGCCTGTGATGGACGGGGCAAACAAAGCTATGAAATCTGCACCTTACATCTACAAGGTGAAAAACAAAAACTTCCGCTACGCCAAGAAATGCGATGACGGCGTGTACCGTGATAGCTACGGAAGAGAACAGCCGGAATTTTTTGAAAAGACAGTGAACGCCGCCACGATGTTTGACGTTAACAAGGCCATCATGCGCTGCCTGGTCAAAAATCTCGCCATGTTCGGCCTGGGCCTCTACATCTACGCTGGCGAAGATTTGCCGGAAATCGAGCAGCCGCCCGCGCCGGAGCCTGTCAAGGCGGATTCCCCCGCCGTTGAGGTGCAGGTCGCAAAAGACATGTGCGCGACGGCCATGCGCGCCTACAAGCAGCGCAGCGGGAAGGCGGACAAGGACATCAACAACGCCGTCCGCGAGTTCATCGGCAAGAACTATAATGACTTCACCGCCGATGACTGGCGCGCAGCGGCGCAGGCGGTGGAGAGCTGGAAATGATTCTGCTTGACTTCGCCGATGCGCGCTTTGACGCACTGACCGGCACGTTGTGCATCAAGCCGAAAAACCTGCCGATGGTGCTGCAATGGCTGCTGCGCGAGTACAAGGACGGCGTTACACACACCGCCGAAATCAAGCGATTTCGCAAGCGGCGCAGCAAGAACGCCAACGATCTGTGCTGGGCGATGTGTGAGCAGCTGGCCGACGCTATCCGCAGCACCAAAGATGAGGTCTACCGCGACCAAATCCGCAAGGTGGGCGTTTACAAAGACTTCCACCTGCCGCCGGACGAAGCGAAGACTTTTCGCGCCGCATGGGCGCAGCTTGGCACCGGTTGGCTGACCGAGCAGGTAGACGATGACGGGCCGCTGCTGGTCATCCGCGCCTACTATGGGTCGAGCCGTTACAACACGAAGCAGATGTCGCGGCTGATTGACAGTTTAATGGAAGACTGCGAGGCAGTCGGCATTGTGACCATCAGCGACAGCGAAAAGGCGTTGCTGATGGACGATTGGAGGGACGCCATGACAAATGACTACGGCGCGCCGCTAGATTCCAACGGCTACGCGCCGAGCATCTTTGAGACAGACCACTGCTTTTGCTGCTTTTTGGGGGCCAGCGCAACAGGCGCGAATCTTGCCCGGCATGAGATTTTCGGCGGCCCCAACAGGCAGAAAAGCAAGCGTCTTGGCCTGTGGGTGCTTTTGTGCCCCCGATGCCATGAGGCCATGCACACCGATGCACGGCGCGGCAAGGCGCTGAAAGCGCTGGGCCAGATGCAGGCAATGCAATATTACGGATGGACGACACAAGAATTTATCACTGAATTTTATAAAAATTACCTTTAGGAGGGTGAAAAAATATGAACGTTGTAGCTGTAATTGGTCGGCTCGTGGATGAGCCGCAAATTCGGCAAACTCCAGGCGGGAAAAGCGTTGCCACGTTCCGTATTGCCTGCAACCGCAAAAGGGATGAGGCGGATTTTTTTAACGTCGTTGCCCGGGAGCGCACAGCAGAGTTTATTTGCCAGTATTTCGGCAAGGGGGCGCAGATCGGGATTACTGGCCGCATGCAGTCCAGAAATTACAAGGACAAGCAAGGGAACAACCGTACTGCCGTTGAGATCGTGGCCCAGCAGGTGAGCTTCTGCGGGGCAAAGCCACGCGCAGAGGAGCCGAACTCCGCAAGCAATGGCACCTTTGCCCCTGTTGAGGATGACGGCGATTTGCCTTTCTAGTCCAGTGAACCGTCCGAACAGTAACTTTTCACTTTCCGTCTGAAAAAATCAGGCGGGATTTTTTATAAAAACCGTTGACAATATATGTATATATGTGTTATCATATTCTTACAGAAATGAGGTGATAGCATGATGTATCGAATTAAGGAAGTTGCACAGATTCTTGGATTTACCGAGCGGGCGGTCCGCGAATGGGTTAGAACCGGGAAAATCAAGGCCGTAAAGATTATGTCTGAATGGCGTATTCCCGAAGAAGAAGTAGATCGTTTGAAGCGGGGCGAGTAAATGGCAGAGCGTCGAATGTTTTCTAAGTCTGTGATTGACAGCGATATGTTTCTTGATATGCCGCTTTCTGCACAGGCTTTGTATTTTCATCTGTCCATGCGCGCAGATGATGACGGATTTGTGAACAACCCGAAAAAGATTCAGCGCATGATTGGCGCAAGCGATGATGATTGCAAAATTTTGGTTGCGAAAAAGTTCATTATCCCGTTTGAAAGCGGGATTATAGTCATCCGTCACTGGAAAATTCACAACTACATCCAAAAAGACCGGTACAAAGAAACGGTTTATCTTGATGAAAAATCCCAAATTTCTACTGATCGAACCGGCGCTTATGTATCAGAACCGCGTCCAGCATGTATACAGCCTGTATCCACTTTGGATACCCAGGTTAGGTTAGGTAAGGATAGTATAGGTAATGATAGATTAGGTGAGGAAAGCAAAGGCGAAACCAAGAAGAAGCGCAAGCGCTTCACGCCCCCAACTGTCGAAGAAGTCCGTTCCTATTGTCAGGAAAGAAACAACGGTATAGATCCTGACGCTTTTGTGGACTACTACACGGCCAGAGGTTGGAAGTACGGACAGGGAAAGCCGGTTGAAGACTGGAAAGCTGCTGTCAGGACGTGGGAGCGCCGGGAGAGCAAGCCGAAGAAAAGCAGCCTGCCGACCGATGCAGACTATGCGCCGCTGTTTGACATATGATAAGAGATAGGAGGAAGAAATGGAAATCAAACTGCCGGATTTTAAGACCAAAAGAAACCCGGGTGACTATGAGCAAGACGGCCTATTGTACTGCGGGAAATGCAAAACGGCAAAACAAACCCGCGTGAATATCCTGGGGACCGTCCGAACGGTTCCTTGCATGTGTACCTGTGAGCAGGAACAGTACGAACAGGAAAAGGCAGAGCGCCGGGAGCGGGAACGATTGATGGCGATTGACCGGGCGCGGCATGAGGCTTTCCAGGACGGCCGCATGATCGTATGGACGTTTGAACAGGACGATGGAGCAAACGCCCGGTTATCAAAAACCGCCAGAAAGTACGCCGAGAACTTCAAACACTTTCTGAGCAGCGGGCGCGGCCTGCTGCTGTATGGGAATACAGGTACAGGAAAGACGTTCGCTGCCTGCTGCGTCGCAAACAAGCTCATAGACGATGGCTATTCTGTGCTTGTGAAGAACTTCAGCACGATTGCGAACGAGCTGCTTTCGACGTGGGACAAAGATGAATACATGGAAGATCTGAACGGCGTGAGCCTGCTTGTGCTGGATGATCTGGACATTGAGCGGCAGTCGGAATACATGCAGGAAACGGTATACAATGTCATTGATGGAAGATACCGTGCCGGGAAGCCCGTGATTGTGACCACCAACCTGACCGCCGAGCAGCTGAAGAACCAGGAAAGCGTGGAGAAGCGGCGGGTTTACAGCCGGTTGATTGATATGTGCATTCCTGTCCCGGTAAGCGGTGAGGACAGACGGTACAAGCGAGCGCCTGCGTCACTGGCTGAGGATATGGCTATTTTGAACGGTAAAGGGTAAGGACACAAATGTCACTACCAGACAGGGAGGAAACTATGAAAAAATTTGAACTTACAAGCGAGTTTATCACGAACGTGTTTGGCGTGAAGCTGTTTCGCATCCGTGCTCTTATTGAGTTCGGTGACGTCAAGGTTGGTGATAAAGGTGGATTTGTTGAGAAGGAGGAAAATCTTTCGCAAGACGGCAACGCCTGGGTCTACGACAACGCCTGGGTCTCCGACAACGCCCGGGTCTACGGCAACGCCCGGGTCTACGACAACGCCCGGGTCTCCGACAACGCCTGGGTCTCCGGCAACGCCTGGGTCTCCGGCAACGCCCGGGTCTCCGGCAACGCCCGGGTCTACGGCGACGCATGGGTCTCCGGCAACGCCTGGGTCTCCGGCAACGCCCG
>ERZ1090861.351-NODE-351-length-29071-cov-12.585849_pt1 | contig 29071 bp, 27 predicted proteins | sample MGYA00478482_ERZ1090861 | MGnify/ENA primary metagenome ERZ1090861 (study PRJEB33644, sample SAMEA5815744) | chicken gut metagenome | biome: Chicken; feature: Gastrointestinal Tract; material: Caecum | place: Ireland | collected 2019-01-01 | study: A study of the... | reverse complement strand
TGCTGGGAATGCTGGTAGGAAATGGCTATGAGATCACCAATGATGAAAGTGAGGCAGAGGCCATTGTTATCAACACCTGCGCTTTCATTCATGATGCAAAAGAAGAAAGTGTCAACAGCATTCTGGAAATGGCCCGGTATAAAGAGACAGGGCAATTAAAAGCTTTGGTGGTCACAGGCTGTCTGGCTCAGCGCTACCAGAAAGAGATCATAGGGGAAATTCCGGAAGTAGATGCTGTGCTGGGGACAGGCAGCTGGGACGAGCTGATCCAAGCTCTGGATAAGGTATTTGAAGGAGAAAAGTACCTTGACTTTCAGAGTATTGACAGGATCCCCCAGGCTGAAGGCAAAAGGGTGATCACTACCGGAGGCCATTATGATTATCTGAAGATCGCAGAAGGCTGCGACAAATGCTGTACCTATTGTATCATTCCAAAACTCAGGGGAAAATACCGGAGTATTCCCATGGAAAAACTGGTGGCTCAGGCGGAATATCTGGTTTCCCAGGGAGTCAGGGAATTGATTGTGGTGGCCCAGGAAACCACTGTCTACGGACAGGATCTTTACGGAGAGAAATCTCTCCATATCCTGCTTCGGAAGCTTTGCCGTATACCGGGGATCCGTTGGATCCGCATTCTTTACTGTTATCCGGAGGAAATTTATCCGGAGCTAATACAGACCATGAAAGAAGAGCGAAAGATCTGCCATTACCTGGATCTTCCTATCCAGCACTGCAATAACCGGATCTTAAAAAGAATGGGAAGAAGGACTACCAAAGAGGAACTGATCCGGATCGTGGAGACCTTAAGAAAAGAGATTCCGGATATCGTTCTCAGGACTACGCTGATCACCGGATTTCCGGGAGAAACTCAGGAAGAGCATGAAGAACTGATGGAGTTTATCGACGCCATGGAATTTGACCGTCTGGGAGTTTTTACCTATTCGGCAGAGGAGGACACCCCTGCAGCCAGAATGCCGGATCAGATTGATGAAGAAGAGAAGCTGCGGCGTCAGGCGGAGTTAATGGAACTTCAGCAGGAGATTTCCATAGACAAGGGAAACGCCAGGATCGGCAGCGAGGTGGAAGTCATGGTAGAAGGAAAAGTGGCGGATGAGAACGCCTATGTTGCCAGAACCTATGGCGATGCGCCGGGGGTGGACGGATATCTGTTTATCAATACGGGCACAGAGCTGATGTCCGGAGATTTTGCCATGGTCCATGTGACAGGGGCCCTGGAATATGATTTGATAGGAGAGTTAGAAGATGAATACACCGAATAAACTGACAATCGCAAGGGTGATCATGATCCCCTTTTTTGTAGCCTTTTTAATGTATGATATCACAGGAGCGGCAGACAAATGGATTGCTCTGGTGATCTTTGTAGCAGCCAGCCTTACGGATACTTTGGATGGCTACCTGGCCAGAAAAAACAATCTGGTTACAAATTTCGGAAAGTTTATGGACCCTTTGGCGGACAAGCTCCTGGTATGTTCTGCCCTGATCTGCTTTACCGCTATGGGAAAACTGGCAGCCTGGATTACCATCGTGATCATTGCCAGAGAGTTTATTATCAGCGGATTCCGTCTTGTGGCAGCAGATAATGGCATTGTGATCGCTGCCAGCTACTGGGGAAAATTTAAAACAGTATCTCAGATGATCCTGATCATTCTGATGATCATGGATATCCAGAATACCATCTTCCAGACCCTGATCACGGTATTCCTTGTGATCGCTGTGACCCTGACCATTATTTCTCTGGTGGATTATATTGTGAAGAACAGAAAAGTATTAAGCATGCAGGATTAAGTAGAAAGAAGGAAAACAAATGACAGCAGAATTGATCTGTGTAGGTACCGAACTGCTCTTAGGGAATATTGTGAACACCAACGGCGCCTATATAGCTCAGAAATGTGCAGATCTGGGACTGTCTATGTACTACCAGAGCGTAGTGGGAGACAACATGCGCCGGCTGTGCAAATGTTTCCGGGCAGCCATGAAACGGTCTGATGTGGTGATCCTCTGCGGCGGCCTGGGCCCTACCCAGGACGACCTCACCAAAGAGGCGGTGGCCAAAGTCCTGAAACGGGAACTGGTAGAGGATAAGAAAAGCCGGAGACATATTGAAAAATTTATGAAACAGTATCTGAGGAATACGCCGGAAAAGACGATTACCCAGAACAACTGGAAACAGGCCCTGATACCGGAAGGGGCCATAGCTGTGGAGAATGACAACGGCACGGCTCCGGGTATCATTGTGGAAGAAGGGGAGAAAGTGGCCATCCTCCTTCCGGGCCCTCCGGGAGAGCTGATCCCTATGTTTGAGAGTAAGATTTATCCGTATCTCCATCAAAGACAGCCGGAGATCATCTCCTCCAGAACCCTGAAAATCTGCGGTATAGGAGAGAGCCAGGCGGAAACAGATATCCGGGATCTGATCCAGAAGCAGAAAAATCCTACGGTGGCGACTTATACGAAACCGGGGGAAGTTCATATCCGTCTTACAGCCAGAGCTGCCGATGCGGAAGCAGCACAAAAGCTGATAGAACCTGTGGCCCGGGAACTGAGAAACAGGTTTCAGGACAAGGTTTATACAGAAGAGGAAGGGAAGACTCTGGAAGCTGTGGTAGTGGAACTTCTGAAAAGCCGTGGACTTACAGTGACTACTGTGGAGTCCTGTACGGGAGGGGCCCTTTCCGCCAGGATCGTGGATGTGCCGGGAGCCTCAGATGTGCTGAAACAGGGATTTGTGACCTATTCCAATAAAGCAAAAAGAAAACTGGTAAAGGTAAAGAAGAGCACCTTAAAAGAGCAAGGTGCTGTCAGCCGGAAATGCGCAAAAGAAATGGCAGAAGGAGGCGCCGGGGCGGCAGGTGCAGACGGGGCCTTGTCTGTTACAGGTTTTGCAGGCCCCGAGGGTGGAACGGACCAATATCCGGTAGGAACCGTCTTTATCGGTTGTACCTTTAAAGGAAAGACAAGAGTGAAAGAATGTCACTTTAATGGAGACCGAAGCAGCGTCAGAGAGCAGGCAGTTGTGAATGCCCTTGTGCTGCTCCGGCAATGTATTCTGGAGGATGGCCCGGCCGATATCAAGAAAACATCTTCATCATCTGAATGATCTTATCCATACGGGCGGTTTCCTCAGGGGATTTTCCGGCTTTTAGGACCTGGATGATGGCGTCCATCTCTTCCCTGGAAAAACGGGTGCCCTTGGCCCGGCTCTGGGAGGCTGCTGCCATGAGAAGGGGAAGAAGTTCCTGAGGGCTTTTTCCCGAGCCCTGCTGGGCAAAAGAATTTAACATAGCCAGTTTGGCCGGGTCCATTCCGGCCAGACTGGGGTCTTTGGTCCAGGAAGCATTTTCCTGGACCTTTTTTTGCTTATCTGATCCATTTGAACGGTTATCCATGGATATTTACCTCCTTTTCCAAAGGATCCTGTGGGACAGGCTTCTGACTGAGTTCAAACATCTGAAGCATGGTCAGGGTTTGAATTATATTGTCAAGCTGCTCTTTGGTCCGGCCATGGCAGACGCTGCTGCAGGCGGAGAGCATTTCCAGGGGATTATTCTTGTCTCTGGACTGGGCGCAGATTTCTGTGTTCCCGGCTTGCGGCCGAAAGAGCCGGAGTGTATTTTTTAACTCCAGAAATTTTGCAAAGACAGAGATAAAAGACTGTCCCTGAGGAGGCAGATAGGGCAGAGACGCCTTCAGCATTTCTATAGAATCTTCACTTACCATTTCGTCAAGAAGAGACTGATTATCCATATAATTCTCTTTTCACAGTTTGCTCCATTATATGCCTGATAAGAAAAATATATGACTCAGTATACACCAGCTATCGGGCGCTTCCCCAAAGCCATTCAACGCCTGGAAACAGTAAATGTAAAATAAAGCCTAAAATAATGGCGGCTACTAAAATAAGGCCGGCATAGCAAAAGATTTTTGCAAATTTCTTAAAGTTGTTTTTAACATTTTCAACATCTAAATAAATGGAAGCCACTTTCTCATCAGTTAAATTTTTATTTCGTACATCCTGAACATCAATATCTTTCACCAGTTCGTCTAAGGTCATATCAAAATAATCACTTAGCATAACTAACCGTTGGAAATCAGGATAAGATTGACCGGTTTCCCATTTGGAATTTGTGTGTTTTTAGTTGGGTTTTATGTTATATGACCTTTCGCTCCTGGAAATCATAGGATATAGGGAAAGGAGTTTTGCGTTATGGAAAGAGAGCAAACAAAACTTGTGGAGGAAGACAACACCATTTATGAGATAGATCTGGACTGTATGAGAAGAAAAGAGATAGAACGGGAGAAAGCACGGAAAAGACAGAAGGAAAACCAGAACAGGGATTTCTGTAGGAAACGTTAGAGGACGTCTTTAGGCAGGCCGCCTGCTGTTATAAATAAGAAAAACTCCCCGGCTTTGGGCTTTTTGGAGCCTGGCTGGGGAGTTTTTGTCTTGAAATACCAATCTGGCTGTGCTATCATAAAAAACAATGACTGCTTATGAACAGAATATTGGCAGCATCTGGGAGGGAAAAACCGTGAAGAAATACGGAGTAAATGAATTAAGAAGAATGTTTTTAGAGTTTTTTGAGAGCAAGGGACATCTGGCGATGAAGAGCTTTTCCCTGGTTCCTCACAATGATAAAAGTCTCCTTTTGATCAATTCCGGTATGGCGCCTTTAAAGCCATACTTTACCGGGGCTGAGATTCCCCCGAGACGGAGAGTGACTACCTGTCAGAAATGTATCCGTACAGGAGATATTGAGAATGTGGGAAAGACTGCCCGCCACGGCACATTTTTTGAAATGCTGGGAAATTTTTCCTTTGGAGACTATTTCAAACATGAGGCCATTGCCTGGTCCTGGGAATTCCTCACAGAAGTAGTAGGGCTGGAGCCGGAAAGACTGTATCCATCTGTTTATCTGGATGATGACGAGGCCTTTGATATCTGGAATAAGGAAATCGGCATACCGGCAGAAAGAATCTATCGTTTTGGAAAAGAAGATAATTTCTGGGAACATGGCGCAGGTCCCTGCGGTCCCTGTTCAGAGATTTACTATGACAGAGGAGAGAAATACGGCTGTGGAAAACCGGGCTGTACGGTAGGATGCGACTGTGACCGCTACATGGAAATCTGGAACAACGTATTTACTCAGTTTGACAATGACGGAGAGGGCCATTATACAGAACTGGAGCAGAAAAATATTGATACCGGTATGGGCCTGGAGCGTCTGGCTTCTGTAGTCCAGGACGTAGATTCCATTTTTGATGTGGATACTCTCTGTGCCCTGAGAAATAAGGTATGTGAGCTGGCTCATACAGAGTATAAGAAAGACGAGGAAAAAGATGTTTCTATCCGTCTGATCACAGACCATATCCGTTCTGCTACTTTTATGATTTCAGATGGTATTATGCCTACCAATGAGGGCAGAGGCTATGTTCTCCGCCGTCTGATCCGCCGGGCTGCCCGTCACGGACGTCTTCTGGGAATCCAGGGCAAGTTCCTGGCAGAGTTAAGCGCCACTGTAATTGAAGGTTCCAAGGATGGATATCCGGAGCTGGATGAGAAGAAAAGCTTCATCTTCCAGGTACTTACCAAGGAAGAAGAGCAGTTTAATAAAACCATTGACCAGGGTCTCCATATTCTGGGAGAGATGGAAGAAACCATGGAAAAAGAAGGAAAGAAGGAGCTGTCAGGAGATGACGCCTTTAAGCTTTATGATACCTATGGATTCCCTCTGGATCTGACAAAAGAAATCCTGGAGGAGAAGGGATATACGGTGGATGAAGAAGGCTTTAAAAAATCTATGGATGTCCAGAGAGAAAAAGCCAGAAAAGCCAGAGAAGTTACCAACTATATGGGAGCAGACGCTACAGTATATGACGAGATCGATCCTTCCATTACCACAGAATTTGTAGGATATGACCATCTGGTATGGGATTCAAAAGTAACCGTTTTAACTACCCAGGAAGAGGTAACTGACGCCCTTACTGAGGACCAGAGAGGAACTGTGTTTGTAGAGGAAACTCCTTTCTATGCTACTATGGGCGGACAGGAAGGCGATAAGGGTATTATCACTATAGGAGATGCAGAATTCCAGGTTGAAGACACCATTCATTTAAGAGGCGGAAAAGTAGGACATGTAGGTATCCTTACCAAAGGAATGATCAAGGTAGGGGATGTGGTGACTCTTCATGTAGATGAGGCAGGAAGAGCAGACTGCTGTAAGAACCACAGCGCTACCCATCTGCTCCAGAAAGCCTTAAAAACCGTTTTGGGCTCTCACGTTGAGCAGAAAGGTTCTCTGGTAACTCCTGACAGACTTCGCTTTGACTTTGCTCATTTCCAGGCTATGACCCAGGAAGAGTTGGCACAGACAGAAGCAATTGTAAATAAAGAGATTCAGGCAAATCTTCCTGTACAGACAGATATTATGACTATTGACGAAGCTAAGAAGACCGGAGCTATGGCTCTGTTCGGAGAGAAATACAGGGAGAAAGTCCGGGTAGTTTCTATGGGAGATTTCTCAAAAGAGCTTTGCGGAGGTACCCATGTGCCAAATACCGGTGTGATCACAACCTTTAAGATTGTATCAGAAAGCGGAATCGCTGCAGGCGTCCGTCGTATCGAGGCCCTTACCGGCGACGGCGTATTTGCTTACTATAAGGAAATTGAGAAACGCCAGGGAGAGATTGCAGCTATGCTGAAAACTACTCCGGCGGAGATTGAGGAGAAGATTGCCCATCTTCAGGCTGAGGTAAAGGCTCTTCACAGTGAAAACGAATCTTTGAAAGCAAAAATGGCTCAGGATGCTGTGGGAGATGTAATGAGTCAGGTACAGGAAATTAAAGGCGTAAAACTGCTGGCAACAGCCCTTGAAGGTGTAGATATGAATGGTCTGAGAGATCTGGGAGACCAGTTAAAGGAAAAACTGGGCGAAGGTGTTGTTGTTTTAGCCAGTGTTAACAGTGGAAAAGTAAACCTTCTGGCAATGGTTACAGATCAGGCACAGAAAGCAGGTGCCCATGCCGGAAATCTGATTAAAGGCATTGCGGCTATTGTAGGCGGAGGCGGAGGCGGCCGCCCCAATATGGCTCAGGCAGGTGGCAAAAATCCGGATAAAGTACCGGAAGCATTAAAAGCAGCAGGGGATATTTTGGCGGACCAGATAAAATAATGCAGGTTTTTAAGAAAAATTAATTCAAACCAGTTGACGTATGACAAAAATCTGCTATAATGGTTTGTGTGCAAAAAAATACCCAGACAGTTGTATTATGCACAATTTACAGCTGGAGGGAGGTTAGGTGTGAGACTATGTCAAACGTAATCGTAAAAGAGAACGAGACTTTGGATAGCGCTTTACGTCGTTTCAAGCGTAGCTGTGCTAAGGCCGGCATTCAGCAGGAAATCCGTAAAAGAGAGCATTACGAGAAACCTAGTGTTCGTCGTAAGAAAAAATCTGAAGCAGCTAGAAAACGTAAATATAATTAATGTGCAGTAAAAGCCTCTGGAGCATACCAGAGGCTTTCTTACTTCAAGGTAAATGTTAAGGACAGTTTATGAAAAAGTTAATTGATATCGTATCCAGCAGGATTTTTCTTACCGCAGTGGCGGTCCTTCTTCAGCTTGCCTGGATTTTTGCTGTGCTTTGGGGGATGGGGGCTTTTTCCGGGCATCTGATGAACCTGATCAGTATCCTCAGTCTGATCCTGGTTCTGTGGATCGTGAATAAGAAAATTAATCCTTCCTATAAGCTGGCCTGGACCATCCTGATCCTGGCGGTGCCGGTCTTCGGAGTGATGATTTACCTTCTCTTCGGCCAGTCCAGAGTGGCAAGAAAGATGACCCAGGACTCTCAGATGGTACTGAAGAAAATCGCCAATTATATCAAAGAGGACAAAAAAACCAGAGAGGATCTTGAAGGTACAGATCTGGGGGCTTCTATCCAGTCTGCCTACATCCGGGATTTTGCAGGATTTCCTGTTCATGAAAATACTTCTACCAGGTATTACGCCGTGGGAGACGATATGTTTATCGACATGCTGGAAGACCTGAAAAAGGCGGAACATTATATTTTCCTGGAATATTTTATTATCCGGGAAGGCCGGATGTGGGGAGCCATCCTGGAGGTTCTGGAGGAGAAAGTAAAACAGGGGGTGGACGTCCGCCTGATCTATGACGATATGGGTTGTGTAAATACCCTGCCCTCCAAGTACTATAAGAAACTTCAGGCCAAAGGGATTAAATGTGCGGCCTTTAATCCGGTAAGACCTATCCTGAACATTGTGCTGAACAACCGGGATCACCGGAAGATCCTGGTCATTGACGGCCATACGGGATATACAGGAGGGCTCAACCTGGCAGACGAGTATATTAATGAGTTGGAGCGGTTCGGCCACTGGAAGGACACGGGGGTACGGCTTTACGGACAGGGAGTGTGGAACCTGACTGTGATGTTCCTCCAGATGTGGTCGGTGATCACCAGGACCCAGGTCCAGTTCCCGGCTTATGGCCCTTATATTTATCACACAGAGGAATTTGAAAACGACGGTTTTGTCCAGCCTTATGGAGATTCCCCTCTGGACGGGGAGGTAGTAGGAGAAAATGTATACCTGAATATGATCAATCAGGCAAAGAAATATGTGTATATTTCCACTCCCTACCTGATCATAGACAATGAGATGATGACGGCGCTGTGTCTGGCTTCCAAGAAAGGGGTGGACGTAAGGATCATTACCCCGGGTATACCAGATAAAAAGATGGTGTTTCTGCTGACGCAGTCTTATTACGAACAGCTGATCAGCGCAGGGGTAAGAATCTATGAATATACCCCTGGGTTTATCCATGCAAAGAACTTTGTCTGTGATGACGAGTTTGCCGTGGTGGGAACCATAAATCTGGATTACCGGAGTCTCTATCTTCACTTTGAATGCGGCGTATGGATGTATCGGTGCCAGGCGGTAAGCCAGGTGAAGGAGGATATGCTGAAAACTTTTGAAATCAGTGAGGAGATCACTCTGGACTGGTGTCTGAAGCAGAATGTGGTCCGCAGGGCAGGACAGAGTATTCTCCGTCTTTTTGCTCCTATGCTTTAAATAATTGCATATTTTTGACCCGTGCTGCTTACAATAGTCTAAGAGGATTTTTGGAGCGGATATATGACAGGCAGAACAGCGGGATTTATCATGGCAGGGATTCTTATGATCTCTGCCATATTTGCAGGAGGAGCAGTTTCCGTAAGGGCCGAGGGAGAGGAACTGATTACTTCCCCCCATGGAGTTCTTATGGAGGCTTCCACAGGACAGATTATTTATGAAAAAGATATGGACACTCAGGTAAAGCCGGCCAGTATCACAAAGATCATGACCCTTCTTTTGATCTTCGACGAGCTGGAAAAGGGAACCTTACATATGGAAGATCAGGTGGTCACCAGTGCTTATGCAAAGTCTATGGGAGGTTCGCAGGTCTTTCTGGAAGAGGGAGAAAAGCAGAGTGTGGAGACTATGATCAAATGTATTGTTATCGCTTCTGGAAATGATGCCAGCGTAGCCATGGCAGAGCACATAGCGGGAAGTGAAGGAGAATTTGTCAGGCGTATGAATGAACGGGCAGCAGGACTTGGTATGGAGAATACCCATTTTGAAGACTGCTGCGGGCTGACGGAATCGGATAACCATTATACCAGCGCCCATGACGTGGCCATTATGTCCAGGGAACTGGTAACGAAATACCCCAAGGTCCTGGAATATTCTTCTGTGTGGATGGAAAATATTACCCACGAGACGGACAAAGGCACCTCGGAGTTTGGCCTGACCAATACCAATAAACTGATCCGTAGTTATGATGGCTGTGTGGGACTGAAGACCGGGAGTACCAGCGTGGCAAAATACTGTGTCAGTGCTGTAGCCCAGAGAAATGGGATTACCCTGATCAGCGTGGTCATGACTGCCCCGGATTATAAGGTGCGTTTTGCAGATGCGGCAGCTATGCTGAATCTGGGATTTGGAAGCTGCCAGCTCTATACAGACAGCGAGCCGGAAAAACTTCCGGATATTCCGGTGGAGGGAGGGATAAAGGATCAGGTTTCCTGTTCCTATAAAGAGGAGTTCCGGTATCTGGATACCACAGGAGTTTCTCTTGAAAACGTAGAAAAGAAGATCCTCCTTCCGGAATCTGTTCAGGCACCGGTAAGCAGAGGTGATAAAGCAGGGACGGCGGAATATTATCTGAACGGGGAGAAGATCGGAAGTACAGAGCTGATTTTTGACGAAGACTGCAGGGAGGCGGGATACCTGGACTGTCTGAAAAAAGTATGGGGGCTTTTGCCGCCGACATCTTTATAAAATACAGGGAAATTTTTACAAAATCTCTCTTGCAGGGAACATCCTTTTATACTATAATTAGCAGGCTGCAAAACAGGCTGAGTCTATGCCTGAAATAAGACAGTAAAGAATACGGGAGTTTATGACAAAAGGAGAAGAAATGGCCAGAAGAGAGAAACAGACAGACATGACGGCGGGGAGCCCTTTTCAAATTATTTTGAATTTTACTATACCGATTTTTATCGGAAATGTTTTTCAGCAGTTTTACAATATGGCAGATACGATTATCGTAGGGAAATTTGTGGGAACAGGGGCCCTGGCTGCTGTTGGAAGTGTGGGGACTATTGTTTTCCTGATCATCGGTTTCCTCCAGGGACTGACAGCAGGCTTTTCTGTGCTGACGGCCCAGCGCTTCGGGGCAGGCGATATGAAAAATATGCGGAAATCTGTGGGAACAGCCTGTGTTTTGTCGGTGATTATAACTGTGGTGATGACAGCAGGCAGTATGCTGGGCATGAGGAGTCTGCTGCAGTTTATGAATACTCCGGCGGATATTTTTGACGATGCCTATGCTTATATTATGATCATCTGCGGAGGGATCGCAGCTACAGTACTCTACAACCTTCTTTCCGGGATCCTCCGGGCACTGGGAGACAGTAAGACACCGTTGTATTTTCTGATTCTGTCTGCCCTTTTGAATGTGGGGCTGGATCTGTTTTTTATTATTGTGTTCCGCATGGGTGTGGCAGGAGCCGCTTATGCCACGGTGATCTCTCAGGGAGTATCCGGTATAGGCTGTCTGATCTATATTGTGAAGAAAGTACCTTTGCTGAAAATGGAGGCGGAGGATTTCCGTCCGGAAGGATATCTGGTGAAAATGGAGCTGGCAGTGGGAGTACCCATGGCTCTTCAGTATTCGATTACAGCTATCGGAACTATGATGGTCCAGTCTTCTTTGAACTTGCTGGGATCCCTGTCTGTGGCGGCATTTACTGCGGCTAACAAGATCGAGTCGGTGGTTACCCAGGCTTATGTGGCCCTGGGAACCACTATGGCTACTTATTGTGCCCAGAACATAGGAGCGGGAGACATAAAGCGGATACGCAGGGGATTCAAAAGCGCTACTATTATGGGAAGTGTCTACGGCGTGATCCTGGCAATTCCCATGATGACTGTGGGGAAATATCTGGTATACCTTTTTGTCTCTGAGAATGTAGGGGACATTATCGGTCAGGTAGACATTTATCTGAAATGTGTGGGACTTTTCCTGATCCCTCTGACAGTGGTCAATGTTTACCGGAACGGGATTCAGGGCATGGGCTACGGATTTCTGCCTATGATGGCCGGAGTAGCGGAACTTCTGGGAAGAGGCGGAGTGGCCCTCTGGGCCTCCTGGAAGAGAAGCTATGTAGGCGCCTGTATGGCAAGTCCGGCAGCCTGGATACTGGCAGGAGGTCTGCTGCTGGTCATGTATTTTCGGATTATGAAAAAACAGAGCCGGTATCTGGAAAGGTAAAGAATACGGAGCTTTCGCAATTAAGCGAAAGCTTCTTTTCTTTTAGAAAAAAATGCGGTAAGATATAAGAAAATCTGTGAGGTAAAAAAGTGAAGAAATTTGTTACGGCAAAATATCAGATAGAGTCGGAGAAGATCCATACCCCCTTCACTGTGGTGATGGTCAGCGACCTGCACAATGTGGTCTTCGGAGAAAAAAACCAGAGACTTTTGGAACAGATCCGCAGGATCAAACCGGATCTTCTGGCAGTGGCCGGGGATCTGGTTCTTGGAAAACCGGGAGCTTCTTTGCGGGAACCGGAGGAATTTTTGCGGGAAGGATTAAAGATCGCTCCGGTATTTTATGCTCCCGGCAATCATGAGCAAAGAATGAAACTTTATCCTGAGACTTATGGAAGAGATTACCTGAGTTATGAAAAAAGGATTCAGAGAATGGGGGTAAGGCTCTTGAAGAACCGGACAGAAAGGATCCGAATAAAGGATCAGGATATAGCGGTTACCGGCCTGGAACTGCCCTATGAATATTACTTAAAAAGAAAGCAGAAAAATTTGGAAAAAAGAGAACTCACAAGACTTCTGGGAAAACCGGAAAAGTACAGTTTCCAGATCCTGCTGGCCCATACTCCCAAATATGGACAGGCCTATTTGGAATGGGGAGGCGATCTGATATTTTCCGGACATTACCATGGGGGCATGGTCCGGCTGCCTTTTCTGGGAGGGATGATCAGTCCGGACCTGAGGCTTTTTCCAAGATTCTGCAGGGGAAAATTTACCAGGGAAGACCGGTATTTAATTGTAGGCGCAGGCCTGGGAGAACATACCATACCTGTACGGCTATTTAACCCCAGAGAACTGGTGGTGGTATCCTGTCTGCCGAAAAAGAGGCAGGAGAAAGGAACAACAAAATGAGCAGAGAAAGTTTAAAAGCAATCGGAGACAATATAGAAAAGGTGATTGTTGGAAAACGGGAGGTCATTGACCTGATCCTGACTGCCATGGTAGTTCAGGGACATGTTCTTCTGGAGGACGTACCAGGCACAGGAAAGACAAAACTGGCCAAGGCCCTGGCAAGATCTGTGAAGGGAAAGTTTTCCAGGGTCCAGTTTACCCCGGATCTGCTGCCCTCTGATGTGACAGGGCTGAATTATTATAACCAAAAAGAAGGAGAGTTCCGCTTTAAGCCGGGACCGGTGTTCTGTCATGTACTGCTGGCAGATGAGATCAACCGGGCAGCTCCCAGGACTCAGTCCAGCCTTCTGGAATGTATGGAAGAAAAGCAGGTGACAACAGAAGGAGAGACCAGAAAATTGGAGGCTCCATTCTTTGTTATTGCTACCCAGAATCCCATTGAAAATGCAGGGACTTTTCCTCTTCCGGAAGCCCAGATGGATCGCTTTCTCATGCGGCTGTCTCTGGGGATGCCCAAGCGGGAGGAGGAGCTTCAGATCTTGGAGCGTTTTGAGAGGGAAGACCCTTTGGATAGCCTGGAGGCGGTAACTTCCGTGGAGGAAATGAGAAAAGACCAGGAAGCATATAAGAAAACTTATGTGCATCCGGAGCTGAAAGGATACCTGATCGATATCTGTGAAAAGACCAGGAACACAGGAGAGATACTGGGAGGAGTCAGTCCCAGAGGAACTATTTCTCTTTATCAGGCAGTGCGGGCCTGGGCCTATCTCCAGGGAAGAGAATATGTGGTTCCGGAGGATATTAAGAAACTGGCCCTCCCGGTTTTGTCCCATCGTCTGATCCTGGGAGGCAGCTTCCAGAAAGGAGAGGAGCTGATGACCAGGATCCTGGAAGAGGTGCCGGTACCTACTGAGGAGTGGGGAAAGAGATGATATTTTTACTGATTCTGGCAGGAGGCCTTCTGGCCCGGTTCCTGGCAGAAAAATATTATGAAAAAAACTGGAACAAAAGGCTGAAAGTGGTGATCCGTTTTCAGACAGAGCCGGTATTTCAGGGAGAGGAAGGTTTTCTTACAGAAACCATAGAAAACGATAAGCGCCTGTTTCTGCCGGCCCTGCAGGCTGGATTTGCCGTCAGCAGGAATCTTTCCTTTGGCCAGGAAGAGAATACCAGTGTATCGGATCAGAGCTATAAAAGAGATATTTTCTCGGTCATGGGAAGACAGAGGATCATTCGCCAGGTGCCATTTGAAGCAGTAAAACGGGGTTATTATGAAATCCGTAAGGTGGATCTGGTCACCAGAGGGATCCTTCTGTCCGGTGAGATGTATCACACTATTCCATGCAGTACCTATCTCTATGTGTATCCTAAAAAGATAGCCGGGGAGAAGAGAGAGCTGGTTTTTCAGCGGATTTCCGGCATTTATGAATCCAGAAAGAGGCTTCTGGAGGATCCTTTTTTATTCCGGGGGATCCGGGAATATACTCCGGAGGATCCCATGAATAAGATCAACTGGAAAGCCAGTGCCAGAACCGGCAGCCTCATGGTGAATCAGCATAACTCGGCAGTATCCGGAAATGTCTGTATACTCCTGGATGTAGAAGACGAGACGGTATGGAAATATGAAGAGATCCATGAAGAAGGGATACGGTTGGCTGCCGCCGTGGCAGAGGGCTTTTTGACCCAAGGCGTTGAAGTGGGACTTATTACCAATGGAAGGGACTGCAGGGAGAAGACAGAGATCTTTCTTCCAGGCCAGTCCGGCCGGGGTCAGCGGGAAAAAATTTTCCAGTGTCTTGCAAGGATCGATTTGGGTGAAAAGAGCCGGAAGTTTTCTGACTGTATAGGGGAGAAAAAAGATCTGCTTTTGGCGAAAGAAAGTTTCTGTATACTGATCACGAAAAACCAGTATCAGGAACTGGAGGAAATACTGGAGCTGCTGGGGGAGAAGAATCAGGGAAGCCTCTGCCTGGTCACTCTGTATCCGGAAATGGAACTGAAGATAAAAAGCAGGAGGAATCTGAAAGTCCTGCGCTGGGAGGTAAAGAGATGAGAGAAGACAGGTTTTTAAAGATATATAGCTTTCTCCACCTGTGGATCTTTATTGCGGGGATCCTGCTTCTTTTGCTGTATGTGGGAGATGCCTTCTCCCCGGAAGCCGGCGCAAAGCTGATCCTGCTGGCGGTGCCGGCGCTTCTTCTCCGGGAGATCTCTGTGAGAGGAAAGAAGATCTGGAGTTATCTTGGGGCTTCTCTCTTGGTTTTGGCTGTCTTCTGGTTTCTGGGAACAGGATCCTGGGAGAGAACCTGTCTTCTTTTTGGGGTCATTTTTTTTGTGATATTGTTTTTTGCACAGAGGATTACAGGAAACAGAGAAGCTTTTTTTCGGCCTTCCTATGCCTGCCTTCTGGCTTTTGCTCTGGAATATATTTTCACGCTGGCTTATGATCTGGACAGGCTTGGAAATCTGTTCCTGATCTTGACCGGCTGCTATTGGCTTCTGATTCTCTGGAGCCGAAACCGGGAGTATTTTCTGGACTACTGCGGGGACTATGACAGACTGTACCGGTTTCCAAGGCAGGGGATTGCTTATGGAAGCCGGCTGATGCTGCTCTCCCTTACAGTCTTTACTGTGGGCTGCATGGTGCTGTTTCCTTTCTTGGGCGTTGACCGGGGGATTCTGGCGGTATTGGAGCTTCTCCGGAGATTTCTGGCCATGCTTTTTTCCGGAGAAAGGGAAGAGAAGGTGCCCGAAGACTTGCCTTCACCAGAAATGGAGTTCCAGCCAATGGCTCTGGAGCCGGGAGGAGAACCTTCTCCTTTCCTGGCAGCTTTGTGGAATATTTTGGAAAAGGTGCTCATCCTTGTAGTAATCGTGGGAGCTGCGGCAGGTATCTGTGCTTTGATTTTCTGGTTGTATAAGAAATATAACAGTCAGACGGCTGAGAATGGAGATATACTGGAAAATCTGGAAAGTTCCAGGAGGGAAAACAGAGAGGGACTGAAAAAGAGAAGAATTTTTGTCCCGGATTTTTTGAAAACAAGGACGCCTCAGACCAGGATACGAAAGGCTTATAAGCGGAAGATTGAAATGACAGGCAAGCCCTCTGCTTTTGCTTCCCCTAAGGAGCTGGAAGATCAGGCAGGTCTTCCCCAGGGAGAAAAACGGGAAGAATTTCACGGACTTTACGAAAAGGCCCGTTATGGAAACGCTCCCTGTACTCAGGAGGAGGCAAAGCGAATGTGGGAACTGGAGAGGGTGGACTTTTCCTGAAAAATGGTGTAGAATGGCACGTATATGCGGAAAAAGAATGAAACATGACACTGGCAGGTAAAGGGGCAGGAAAATATGGAAACAGGAATTCCGGTGAAGCTGCAGGTCTTTGAAGGGCCTTTGGATCTGCTTCTCCATCTGATCGAAAAAAATAAAGTAAATATTTACGATATACCCATCGCAGAGATCACAGACCAGTATATGGAATATATTCATCAGATGCAGCGGGAAGACCTGAACATTATGAGTGAATTTATGGTAATGGCGGCTACCCTGATCTCCATAAAATGCCGGATGCTCCTGCCAAAAGAGGTCAATGAAGAAGGCGAGGAAGAGGACCCCAGGGAGGAACTGGTCCGCCAGCTCCTGGAATATAAGATGTATAAATATATGTCTTATGAGCTTCGTGACCGTATGGCGGCAGCCGCAAAAAACATCTATAAGGAGCCGACTATTCCCAGGGAGGTTCTCTCTTATAAAGAGCCGGTGGATGCAAGAGAACTGCTGGATGGACTTACCCTGGCGAAGTTAAATGACATTTTCCAGAGTGTGATCCGCAGACAGGAGGACAAGGTAGATCCTATCCGGAGCAAATTTGGAAAAATTGAAAAGGAAGAAGTGAGTATGCCGGACAAGATGGAAGAAGTGGAGGAATATGCCAGGTCCCACAAAAGTTTCGGCTTTCGGGATCTTCTTTCGAAGCAGGCCAGCAAGGTCCAGGTGATCGTTACCTTTCTTTCTATTCTGGAGCTGATGAAAATGGGAAAGATCCACATCAGCCAGAAAGAAATCTTCGGAGAAATTTATATTGAAAGCTGTATGAAAGGATAAGATAAATGGAACTGAAAAAGATTGAGGGGGCCATAGAGGCCATACTCTTTGCCATGGGGGAGGCAGTATCGGTTAAAGATATTGCAAAGACTCTTGGCCATGATACAGAGACTACCAGGAAGATCATTCGGAATATGATGCTGAAATATCAGGCAGAAGACAGAGGAATCAAGATCATCGAACTGGAGGATTCTTTTCAGATGTGTACAAAAGAGGAATACTACGATTACCTGGTGGCCATGGCCCTTCAGCCTAAGAAGGCGGTTCTTTCCGATGTGATGCTGGAAACTTTGTCTATCATTGCTTATAAGCAGCCGGTGACAAAATTGGAGATTGAAAAGATCCGGGGAGTAAAAAGTGATCATGCGGTAAATAAGCTCATTGAGTACGGACTGGTGAGAGAGGTGGGACGTCTGGATGCTCCGGGGCGGCCGATTTTATTTGGAACCACGGAAGAGTTCCTTCGGAATTTCGGCGTACAGGGACTGGACGACCTGCCGGAGATCGATCCGGTGCAGATGGAAGACTTTAAAGCGGAAGCAGAGGAAGAGATCCAGCTTCAGCTTGACGTATAAAAGGATACTGCAGACAGGCAAGAGAACTGTTTGTGGTATCTTTTTTTGTGCCTGTTCATACCTTACTAAATAAGGACATTAAGGTTTGCTCTATGGCAGGTGAGAAGGAGTGGCAGGTATGAAAAAAACAGTGAGATCCTGGATCATGGGAATTATGGTCTGTCTGGAAATTTTTAGTTTCCCGTTTCAGACCCGGGCGGAGGGAGAAATCCGGGAACCGGACGGCCTTTATGCTCTGTCTGCAGTGCTGATGGACGGAGATTCGGGCAGAGTGCTTTTTGAAAAAAATGGAGAGGAACAGCGGCCAATGGCCAGCACAACAAAGATCATGACCTGTATTCTGGTACTGGAATCCGGTAAGCAGGAGGAAACTGCCCGGACCTCTGCCTATGCAGCATCTATGCCGGAGGTCCGTATGGGGGCGGGAGAGGGAGAAAGTTATAAAGTACGGGATCTTCTTTACGGATTGATGCTGGAAAGCTATAACGATGCAGCAGTAATCCTGGCAGAACATGTTGGAGGAAGTACCCCCGCCTTTGCGGAAATGATGAATGAAAAAGCCGGGGAGATTGGCTGTGAAAATACCTGGTTTATCACCCCAAACGGTCTGGATGCCCAGGAGGAGACCCGGGAAGGGGTAAAGGTTCATTCCACTACCGCAGAAGATCTGGCACGGATTCTCAGGTACTGTATCCAGGATTCGCCTGCCAGGGAAGAATTTCTGGAGATTACCCGGACATCCTCCTATACCTTTACAGATATTGCCGGGACAAAAACCATTGCCTGTACCAACCATAACGCTTTCCTCAGTATGATGGAAGGGGCTCTCACAGGGAAGACAGGGTTTACCGCAGATGCGGGATATTGTTATGTGGGCGCTCTTCAAAGAGATGGGAAGACGTTGATTGTAGCCCTCCTGGGTTGCGGCTGGCCTAATAATAAAAACTATAAGTGGTCAGATACCAGAAAACTGATGGAATATGGACTGGAAAATTATACCTGGCAGAGTTTTGTCCAGGCCGAGAGTCTGCAGATTCCTCAGTATCTGCCGGTGGAAAACGGACAGACAAAGATACTTGGAACGGCAGCTCAGACAGCGGTAACTCTGGAGGATCTCTCACAGGAGGAAGGTATGCTTCTTCGGAGGGACGAGAAAATGGAGGTGGTTTCCCAGATACAGGAAAAACTGGAAGCACCGGTGCAAAAGGGAGAGAAAGCAGGGGAAATCCTGTATCGGGTAAATGGAGAAACCTGGAAAACAAGAGGGGTCTATACTGCTGAGACGGTGGAAAAAATTGATTTTCCCTGGTGCCTGGAGGAGACTCTAAAGAGGCTGGCCTTTACGTCCTGGCCGTGATAAAATGGATTCAAAACATAAAGGAGGAATGGAACATGAATGCAGCAATGGAAAATATTCTTACAAGAAGAAGTGTGAGAGCTTTTGAGGAAAAAGAAATTCCCAGAGAAGAGCTGGAACAGATTGCAAAAGCGGCAATCTATGCCCCCAGCGGACAGAATAAGCAGACCTGGAAGATCACGGTGGTCACAGACCGGAACCAGATCCAGGCTTTGGCAAAAGCTGTAGGTGAGCAGCTGGGAAGGACAGGATATGATATGTATAGTCCTCAGGTCCTGGTAATTCCCTCTAATGCCAGAGACAATCACCATTCACAGGATGACAATGCCTGTGCTATGGAAAATATCATGCTGGCGGCACATTCCTTTGGGGTAGGTTCTGTATGGATCAATCAGGTGCGGGACGTCTGCGATACCCCGGAGGTGCGGAATATATTAAAAGAGTGGGAGATTCCGGACAACCATGTGATTTTCGGGATTGCCGCATTAGGATATGCCAAAGGCGCTGGAAACCAGAATCCTGAGAAAACAGGAGCCATCCATTTTGTGGATTGAGGACAGGGAAAATGAGACCCATTATTATGGATTTTTCGGGAATTTACCGGGAAGAAGATTTCTGGGAAGGCCAGGAGCCTGTATGGCTGGATTTTCAGGAACTTCAGGGAGTGAATGGATACTGTGCCCCGGAAGCGGAGACAGCGATCAAGGGCAAGATCCGTGATCTGCCTGTCCGGGGAATCCATTTTCTGGATTCGGGAAATTATCACTATCTCTCCAAATTCTGGCTGGAAAAGCTCCGGGAACCTTTTTCCCTACTGGTTTTTGACAACCATACAGACATGCAGGAAGCAGCTTTTTTCGGGCTGCTTTCCTGCGGAAGCTGGGCAGGAGAGGTTCTGGACACACATCAGTTTCTTTCTCATATCTGTGTTGCAGGCCCTGGATTAAAAGACTTTCAGGAATATAAGGGACAGGCGGGAACGAAGCTGACCAGGATCTGCCGGGAAGATCTGTCAGACAGAGGGGAGAAAATCCTTCAGGAGTTTCTGGAGACGGATCCGGATCTGCCTCTGTATATTTCCATAGATAAAGATGTGCTTAGACAAGAAGACGCCAGAACTAACTGGGACCAGGGAGAACTGCCCCTGGATCAGCTTCTGAGATGGGTGGATCTTGCCTTTGAAAAAAGAAAGGTTATAGGAGTGGATATCTGCGGAGAAAATCCTTCGGACACAGCCCGGCCGATCTCCGGGAAAGACCTGCAGATTAATAGCCGGACAAACAGAGCGCTTTTACTCTTTTTAAAAAAGAAGATAAAATCTCAAGTTATACTTGACTAATTTAATCCAGTTTCGTTATAATTTTAACATACAATTATTTACATAGGAGGAATTTAAGAAATGAACCAGTGTTATGGATGCAATACCTGTGCCAGTGCGGACAAGCCTTTGGAGGGATTTATCCGCAGCCTTCCCATGGAGACTTCTCATCACAGAGTAGAAGGACAGAGCACCAAATGCGGCTTCGGCCTTCAGGGTGTGTGCTGCCGTCTCTGCGCCAACGGCCCATGCCGGATCACACCAAAAGCTCCCAGAGGAATCTGCGGTGCTACTGCAGATGTTATCGTGGCAAGAAACTTCCTGCGGGCAGTTGCCAGCGGTTCCGGCTGCTATATCCACATTGTAGAAAATACAGCTCTGAATGTGAAGAAAACAGCTGAGATCAAGGGAGAGATCAAAGGGGAGAAATCCCTGGCAAAACTGGCAGAGATTTTCGGTGTACAGGGAACCGACAAGTGGGATACTGCAAAGCAGGTAGCCCAGATGGTACTGGACGATCTGTATAAACCGGAATACGAAAAAATGGAACTGGTAGAAAAAATGGCTTACGGCCCCAGATTTAAGAGATGGCAGGAACTGAATATCCTTCCCGGAGGAGCCAAAGGCGAAGTGTTCCATGGCGTGGTGAAATGTTCCACAAACCTGAATTCTGACCCGGTAGATATGTATACAGACTGCCTGAAACTGGGTATCTCCACAGGTATCTACGGACTGACACTGACAAACCTGTTAAACGACGTACTTTTAGGAGAACCGGAACTTCGCATGGCACCGGTAGGTCTTCGTGTGATTGACCCGGATTATATCAATATTATGATCACAGGACATCAGCATACGATTTTCGTAGACCTTCAGGAGAGACTTACCTCCAAAGAAGCTGTTGCAAAAGCTCAGGCAGCAGGCGCAAAGGGCTTTAAGCTGGTAGGCTGTACCTGCGTGGGACAGGATCTTCAGCTTAGAGGCGCTCACTATACAGAAGTATTTGACGGTCATGCAGGAAATAACTATACCAGTGAAGCAGTGCTTGCCACAGGCGGCATTGACGCTGTCCTTTCTGAGTTTAACTGTACTCTTCCCGGCATTGAGCCTATCTGTGATGAACTGATGATTAAACAGATCTGTCTGGATGATGTGGCAAAGAAGGCTAATGCAGAGCTGAAACCTTTTAAATTCGAAGAAAGAGAAAAACAGAGTGAAGAGATCATCGACGAGATTGTAGAAGCTTATAAAGCAAGAAGAGGCAAAGTAACCATGAATCTTCAACCGGAACATGGAAACGACCATACTCTTACAGGTGTTTCTGAAGGCTCCTTAAAAGAATTCCTGGGAGGAAACTGGAAACCTCTTATCGACCTGATCGTATCCGGAGATATCAAAGGTGTTGCCGGTGTAGTAGGATGCTCCAACCTGACAGCAGGGGGCCATGACGTTCTTACAGTAGACCTGGTAAAAGAACTGATCTCCAGAGACATTATCGTTCTTACAGCAGGATGTTCTTCAGGGGGAATCGAAAACTGCGGTCTGATGACACCAGAAGCAGCAAAACTGGCAGGACCAAAGCTCCGTGCAGTCTGCGAAAAACTGAATATTCCTCCAGTGCTGAACTTCGGTCCATGTCTGGCTATCGGACGTCTGGAAATCGTTGCCACAGAGCTGGCAGAAGCTCTGGGAATCGATATTCCTCAGCTTCCGCTGGTACTTTCTGCCGCACAGTGGCTGGAAGAGCAGGCTCTGGCAGACGGATGCTTCGGCCTGGCCCTGGGACTGCCCCTTCATTTAGGACTGCCGCCTTTCGTTACAGGAAGCGATCTGGCAGTGAAACTTCTTACGGAAGACATGAAGAGCCTTACCGGCGGACAGGTGATCATTAACCCGGATGCTAAGGCAAGTGCAGATATCCTGGAAAAGATCATTGAGGAGAAACGTGCAGGTTTAAATATTTAAAAGACAGGAGCCTAAGATGAAGAGAATAATGATAGACGCCTCGAAATGCGACGGCTGCAAGAGCTGCTCCGTGGCATGTATGCAGGCCCACAGAAAAGATGAAGGCGATGTCTATACACTGGATCTCACAGACATTGCCAATGAGACCAGGAATTTTATCTATAAAAATCCTGACGGAAGTTATACTCCGGTGTTCTGCAGACACTGTGACCAGCCGGAGTGTGTCATGTCCTGTATGAGCGGCGCTCTTACCAAAGACCCGGAAACAGGCCATGTGCAGTACGATGAGAAGAAGTGCGGTTCCTGCTTTATGTGCGTGATGAACTGTCCTTACGGCGTACTGAAACCTGATGACAGCACCCGCAGCAAGGTGATTAAATGCGATTTCTGCATTGAAAAGGGAGAAGATCCCAGCTGCGTAAAGGCCTGTCCAAAGCAGGCTATCTGGGTTGAGGAGGTGTAGAGATGGAATATGTGATCTTAGGAGCAGGAGCAGCAGGCATTACTGCGGCAAAGACAATCCGGAAAGCAGACAAAAATGGAAAGATTACGGTGATCTCTACAGACACTCAGGTACATTCCAGATGTATGCTCCACAAATATCTGAGCCATGAAAGAGATGCTGCAGGGATCAGCTTTGTAGATCCGGACTTTTTCGAGAAAAATCAGATCACCTGGCTGCAGGGAAAAACCGTAAACCGTCTGGATACCCAGGGAAAAAAGGTTTATACCGACCAGGGAGATGAAGTAAGCTATGACCGTCTTCTCATTGCTACAGGAGCAGAGAGCTTTATCCCTCCGGTGGGAAATTTAAGAGAGGCGGAAAATGTTTTCGGACTCCGTCATTTAAGAGACGCCCAGGCCATTGATGAGCTAGCCAAGGATGCGGAAAATATTGTGATCATCGGTTCCGGTCTGGTTGGCCTGGATGCAGCCTATGGTCTGATGGAGACTGGAAAGAAAGTATCCATTGTAGAGATGGCAGACCAGATCCTGCCCGTACAGCTTGATAAGACGGCGGCTTTTGAATATCAGAAACGCTTTGAAGGAGCAGGAGCCCGGTTCTATCTGGGAAGAAAGGCTGCGGACACCATTATGGGAGAAGATAAGAACATTCATGAGATTGTCCTGGATAATGGAGAAAAGCTGGCCTGTGACCTGATCATTGTGGCTGCCGGCGTCCGCTCTGCAGTTGCAGGAATGGAAGGAGAAGGGATCGTCATTGACCGTGGAATTAAGGTAGACGATTATCTTCAGACAGGAGCCGAAGGAGTATATGCGGCAGGTGATGTAACCGGCCTTTCCGGTATCTGGCCAAACGCTCAGAAGCAGGGAGAAACGGCGGCTCTGAATATGTGCGGTTCTCATGTAGAATACACAGACCGTTATGCCATTAAGAATACCATTAACTTCTTTGGACTGGTTTCTATGTGTGTAGGTGTGATCCTTCCTCAGGAGGGCGATGTGGTCATTGCCAGAGAGGATTCCAGAAACTACAAACGTGTAGTCCTTCGGGATGGAAAGGTAGTTGGCGTTCTTCTCCAGGGAGATATTTCCCACGGCGGAATATGGCAGTATCTGATCAAAAATCAGATTTCCATATCCGGGATCCAGAAAGATATCTTTGACCTGAACTTCGGAGATTTCTACGGGATCAAGGATAATGGGGAATACCAGTGGAGAATGAAAGCCATAAGCAGATAAAACGGATTACTGCGTCATTGCAAGTTGTTAAAGTGCCCTTGACAAAGCCGGGAAGGTTTCTGTATACTGGTCTTCGTAAATGAGAAAAGCGAAGATGGGAACAAGTAGTATGCAGAGAGACCTACAGAAAGGAGCCGGCAGATGAGAGGCCCAGGAGAACTGCAGTGCGAATACCTCCCGGAGCTTCACACCGAAAAGCAATGAGTAGGCTGTGACGTTTTGGTGTACGTTACAACACTTTGAGTATCGCGTAAGCTGTACTTGCAGAGGCAGGCAGTGTGAGCTGTCTGTGAATAAAGGTGGTAACACGGGAATCTATAAGCTCTCGTCCTTTTGTAACAGGAAGGACGGGGGCTTTTTATCATTGTGAGGACTGCCGCAAAAGTGCTTTCTGGAGCGGCAGTTCGAAATGATAAAAACCTGTTGGCTGAGGCTTGTGAAGGCTAAAGGGGTCCTTCTGAAAAGCAAGATATGTGGCAGTTGTTATTTGTATACTGTCAAAGGTGAGTAAAAAGAAAAGGAGAATTAAAATGAAAATTTATGAGGAATTGCAGGCCAGGGGGCTGATTGCACAGGTGACGGATGAGGAAGAGATCAGGGAATTGATCAACAACGGAAAGGCTACTTTTTATATCGGGTTTGACCCTACGGCGGACAGCCTTCATGTAGGGCATTTTATGGCTCTGTGTCTGATGAAGCGCCTTCAGATGGCGGGAAATAAGCCGATTGCTCTGATCGGCGGAGGTACCGGTTATATCGGGGATCCTTCCGGAAGATCGGATATGCGTTCTATGATGACGGCGGAGACTATTCAGCACAACTGTGACTGCTTTAAGAAACAGATGGAAAGATTCATTGATTTTTCTGATGGAAAAGCCCTTATGGTAAATAATGCAGAGTGGCTGTTAGATCTGAATTACATTGACTTTTTAAGAGAGGTAGGCCCTCACTTCTCGGTAAACCGTATGCTTACTGCAGAATGCTATAAGCAGCGTATGGAGAAGGGCCTGAGCTTTCTGGAGTTTAACTATATGATCATGCAGAGCTATGATTTCTACATGCTGTATCAGAAATATGGCTGCAATATGCAGTTCGGCGGAGATGACCAGTGGAGCAATATGCTGGGCGGTACAGAACTGATCCGGAGAAAGCTGGGCAAGAACGCCTGTGCCATGACCATTACCCTTCTTCTGAATTCTGAGGGCAAAAAGATGGGAAAGACCCAGTCCGGGGCTGTATGGCTGGATCCAAACAAGACCTCACCTTTTGATTTCTACCAGTACTGGAGAAATGTGGCAGACGCCGATGTGCTGAAATGTATCCGTATGCTGACCTTCCTTCCCCTGGAACAGATTGACGAAATGGATAAATGGGAAGGCAGCCAGTTAAATAAGGCAAAAGAAATCCTGGCTTATGAGCTTACAGAACTGGTTCACGGAACCGAAGAAGCCCAGAAGGCCCAGGAAGCAGCAAAGGCCCTGTTTACCAGTGGAAATGCAGCAAATATGCCTTCTGCCCAGATCGACGAGTCTGAGCTTACAGATGGAAACATCGACCTGATCTCTCTTCTGCACAAAAGCGGACTGGCTAATTCCCGTTCAGAGGCCAGAAGAGCTATTGAACAGGGGGGCGTAGCCATTGACGGAGAAAAGATCACAGATATCAAATATCTGGTTCCAGGAGAAAAACTTCAGGGAGAGGGAATTGTCCTGAAAAAAGGAAAGAAGAACTTCCGGAAGATCACATTAAAATAATAAAGATATTTTCGGAAAAAGCAGGGAGCTGTCACATTGATCAAATTCGTGAATATTTATACATTTTGCTGCTCAGTCTGCGCAGCTTTGAGCCTATAGTCTCAAAGCTGTGCCCGACAAATTCGCATAAAATGTATAAATATTCCTGATATATGTTAAATGAGACAGCTTCTTTTCTTTCGCAGAAAAGTGCAGGAAATTTTTGGCAAATCTGCCAGTTGTTTCTCGGATCTGATTGTAGTAGACTGAAAAGCAGAGAGGCTGACAAATAACAAGTCTGTATCTGCATTTCATTTTTCAGCCGGAAAATACAGGATTTCTGATCTTTCATCATTTCACAGGTCTTTTTGCTTATCTATTCTCTTTTAAAAGAGATCTTTCAGATTCTGAAAAATTCCAGGGAAAATTTTTCTATCAGCCATATACTGCAAAAAAAGTATTCTCACCTTTGAGAAATGCACTGCAGACGGAAAAGAGGTTTTATGTTAAAAAAAGGTATTTTATTTCAAGGGCTGCCAAAGATGGAAGGAGGCGATTATCGGGACATCACCTATCTTTTTCTGTATGGACTTTCCAGAAATGTCCTCTGCAGGGCGAAGATCCGGGATATGAAAAGAGAATGGAGAGAATATCTGCTGGAAAAAGCAGACAGAAGCGCTTATCAAGCTCCGGTTTTCTGGAAAATGCTGAAGAAGGAAGAAAAAAAGTGTGCCAGAATTGTCCTTGGCCTTTTAGAAGATCTGCGGAATTGTGAAGATGTAAGGGCAGAAAAGGCTTGGGTCTGCCTCAGATATCTGATACGTTCCGGATACCGGGCAGAAGAAGAATATCTGAGAGAGAAAAAAGAGATATTCTTTTCCAGTCTTTGGGAATTGGCCGGTGAAGAGAAAGGGGATATCCTTTTAAGAAGCAGCCGGATATGCATGTGTCTGCTTATGGCGGAGGAAGATCACAGAGAGATAAAAGCAGATAAGGGAATTTTTCTTTTTGAAGAGGGCATAAAAAAGACGGAAGAATTATGGAAAAAAGGAGAAAAAACAACCACTGACAGTTCTTTCAGAGATGAGAAGGCAGAATTTTTGCATATATGGATACCCTTCTTTTTCTGTCTGAGCAAGGCGCCGGCAGGATCTGTAAGAATTGGAAAAAAACAGACAAAAGTCTTGACATGAGAAAAATATGTGTTATAATTCTACCAAATTAGAACTTTAAACCGTTGAACAAGAGTAGTAGGTAAAAATATTTGTTTACAGAGAGTTCCGGGGGGTGAGATCGGAACAGCAAGAGTTTTTATTGAATGGACTTGTGAGGGCAGCTCGAAATTTCTTGGGAAAGAGTAGACGCTGACGGGTGTACCGATCCGTTATCAGCAGGGAGTGTATGTCAGTACATGTAAAGAGTGGCCAGGAGTCTTTTTATTTATTTTACAAAAAACGACTGGCAATTTGGGTGGTACCGCAGGAGATGATTCCCCTGTCCCAATGGAAGTGTAAAAACTTTCGTTGGGACAGGGGTTTTTTATTTCTGCGGGCAACGGGCCAAGGAAGATCCTTTACCGACATACGAAGATATCATTTAAGGAGGAATGTAAATGCTGAAACCTGATTATGCAACAGCCGGGAAACTGGCAAAGAACTATTCTGTGATCCCTGTATGCCGGGAAATCCTGGGAGACAGTACCACCCCTATTGCAGTACTGAAAAGACTGGCGGCAAAAAGCAGCCGGTATTTCCTTCTGGAAAGTGTAGAAGGAGGAGAAAAGTGGGGCCGGTATTCCTTTCTGGGATGTGATCCAAAGCGGAGGATTTTCTGTCAGAAGGGAAAGGTAAAGATCCAGGGACAAGAAGGAGCATACGAAACAACTGAGAAGCCTCTGGAAGCAGTGAGAAAACTGATGAAAAAATATAAGGCGCCGGTACTTCCGGATTATCCCCCTTTTACCGGAGGACTGGTGGGATACTTTTCTTATTCTGTCATTGGTCTGGCGGAACCGGTCCTCCATATAAAAAATGAGAAATTTCCGGATTTTGACCTTTTTCTTTTTGACAAGGTCATTGCCTATGATCATCTGAAACAGCGGCTCCTTTTTATGGTCAATATAAAAACCGATGATCTGGAAAAAAATTACCGGAAGGCAGAGGAGGAAATCGACAAGCTTCAGAAGCTTTTAGAAGAAGCTGAAGAAAAGCAGGAAGACTTAAGAGAGAAGATGGACTTCCAGTGCACCACGGGAAGAGAAGAATATTATGAAATGGTGGAGAAGACCAGAGAACATATCCGGAGAGGAGACATTTTCCAGGCAGTAATTTCCAGACAGTTTCAGAGTCCCATGAAAGGAAGTCTTCTGAACTCATACAGGCTCCTTCGGACTTCCAATCCTTCTCCCTATATGGTGTATTTTCACACAGAGGAGCTGGAACTGATGAGCACTTCACCGGAGACTCTTGTAAAGCTTCACAACGGAAAGGTGACCACCTTTCCTGTGGCGGGAAGCAGACCCAGAGGAAAGAATGAGGAAGAAGACAGAAGACTGGAAAAAGAACTTCTCCAGGACGAAAAAGAACTCTCCGAGCATAATATGCTGGTAGATCTGGGAAGAAATGACCTGGGAAAGATCTGCAGATTCGGAAGTGTGAAAGTGACAGAGTATATGGCTGTTCATAAGTATTCAAAGATTATGCATATCTGCTCTCAGGTAGAAGGTGTGATCCGGGAAGACAAAGATGCATTAGACGCTATCGAGGCGGTGCTTCCAGCAGGCACTTTGTCAGGCGCCCCTAAGATACGGGCCTGCCAGATCATAGAGGAGCTGGAAAAAGAGGAACGGGGGATCTACGGAGGCGCTCTGGGATATCTGGATTTTACAGGAAATATGGATACCTGCATTGCCATCCGTATGGCGGTGAAAAAAGATCAAAAGGTTTATGTCCAGGCAGGAGGCGGTATCGTGGCAGACAGTATTCCGGAGAAAGAATACGAAGAATCCGCCAATAAAGCGGCGGCTGTGATCCAGGCGATCATTCAGGCAGAGGAGGAAGGAATATGATCTTAGTGATTGATAATTACGACAGCTTTACTTATAACCTGGTCCAATATCTGGGCACTATCCGGCCAGATATCCAGGTGGTCCGAAACGACCAGGTGACTCTGGAAGAAATCGAAAAATGGGATCCTTCCCATATCCTTCTTTCCCCGGGGCCAGGCTATCCGGATGAAGCGGGGATATGTATAGATGTGGTGGAAAAATTTCAGGGGAAGATCCCTATACTGGGAATCTGTCTGGGACATCAGGCTATCTGTCAGGCCTATGGGGCGGTGATCGCCCCGGCAAAGGAACTGATGCACGGAAAGAAAAGCCTGGTGATCCTTAACCCGGATGGTTCCCTGTTTGCAGGAATGGGCGGGACTATAGAAGCAGCCAGGTATCACTCTCTGGCTGTAAAAAGAGATACCCTTCCGGATTGTCTGAAGATCACGGCGCAGACAGAAGACGGCGAGGTTATGGCGGTAGAGCATAAAGAATATCCTGTATATG